>JAAUYG010306454.1_pt1 | contig 31920 bp, 30 predicted proteins | sample 7278091 | NCBI WGS metagenome assembly JAAUYG01 (sample SAMN14350201, study PRJNA611818) | marine sediment metagenome | isolation source: surface marine sediment (0.6m) | place: French Polynesia: Moorea | collected 2018-08 | reverse complement strand
TTTTTTCAACTTGATTTCGACCTGATTGCTCTTCTTGTCGTACCAACCCTCGAACAGAATCATTTCCTGATACATTTCAAGAGAGTCGTAGTTGCGAATCGAAATACCGCTATGGTCTGCGGCCGCAGGGTTGAAAATACGGATGTCATGCCGGGAGCCGCCCTCCGCATGCGGCCGCGTGACGGCCTTAAGGTTCCAGACCTGGTCCGGATCCATGCTGAGGTCGACGACCAGGTAGCGTCCCACCCGTTCGGGCAGATCACGAGGACGCGGGAGCCTGGATTTAATTTCTTGCGCATTGTCCTCGTCTCGATTCCAGAATTTCCATTTCATGATTTCACCTCGCGGGTTGTGTCAGGCGGCCGGCTTAATCCGCCCTGTTTTCTCCAAGGCTTCGAGCTTCGTCTTGCAGCGGATGCAATAGCTTGTCACCGGACGCGCTTGAAGGCGCGCCGGGCTGATATCCTCGCCACACTCATCGCACTCGCCGTAGGTGCCGTCTTGAATACGCCGCAGAGCGGCCTTAATTTTGCGGATGAGCTTGCTCTCCCGATCGTGAATTCGCAGGGTAAAACTGCGATCCGATTCCATCGTTGTAAGATCCAGCAGGTCGGCAGCCCCGATGGAGTTCAGCAGGAGTCCGCTCACCGTGCCGCCGGCCTTACGCTCTAAATCCTCCAGTTGATGTTCAAGAAGATCCCGGTAAGCCATCAATTCGGTCTGCGTCAACATTGTTCACCTCCTGTATTGGCGGTTGCATTTCGAAATGCGGGCAGTTGCGACACCAGCAGCGCAATCCGCCACCTCGAAATATTTCGGCACACACACGGCGTAGATAATAATTACCAGGATCCTGTGGGCATTCGATCAATTCGTCGCTCATTGGTCCTCCAAACAACTGGTTGCATTGCCGCAAGGGCTCATGCCGGCGAAGGTCTTGCGTTCGGTGACTTCGCAGGCGGCATTGACGACCACGAAAGCCTCGGGATCCTCTTTCAGAACACAGGCTTTCAACCGGGGAATCGCCATCAGCGGAGCGACGGAATAGATCACTTTCTTCTCCCCCCGGCGGTAGCCGCCTTCGCCCATAAGAAATGTTATCTGACAGTTGTTCTGCCGGAGCAGAGCCTGTCCGACAGCATCGGCCCTGTCCGAGATCACGAGCATCACCCGGGGCGGGTTGACCCCCGCCATGACGGCATCGACCACCCGGCTGCAGACGAAGAGAAAGAGGGCCGAGTACAGGGCCGCTTCCAGGCTGTAGAGCCAGCCCCCGACCGCCAGGAGCAGTGTATTGAGGGCAAACCCGACCGCACCAACGGAAAATCCGAAGTAATTCTTGAAATAGACGGACAGAATGTCCAGGCCGCCGGCCGATCCATGAGACCGGAGAACAAGCCCTGCGCCCAGGCCGCAGACGACCCCGGCGGCCAGCAGCGCCAGCAGGGGATCTTCGATCGCCAGGGCCGGTGGTTTGATCCCTACCGCCGCCAGGGAAAAGAACACCATTCCAAATATGGTCAGCAGCATGAAGCGCCGGCCGACCCGGCGCCATCCCAACCAGACCAAGGGCAGGTTGAGCAGCATGTACCACCAGCCGATTTCCAGACGGGGCTGCAGATGGTTCATCAGGATCGCCGCCCCGGCGAGCCCCCCGGCAATCAGCCGATGCTGAACCAGGATCGTGTTGAGGCCGAGAACAAAAATGATGCTTCCAGCTGAGATGAGGGCCAAATCGCTTGAAAGCTCGCGCAGGGTACGTTTGACGCCCTTGGGGCGGGCCATCAGTGTGATGGCCGCCGTATTCCCCTGGACAGGCTTTATGGTGGGATACACCCGCCGAGAGGTTCGCTTTACCGCCATTGTTTTGTCCGTCATTCCTCGATGAGGCGATAGCTTTCGATACGGATCGTTTGAAAGCTTTCATCTTCGATCATTGTGCCGGTCACTTCTACGAGGCTCCCGACATGGTTGAAAATCAAGTCGTTGCCCGTTTCGTTGGGTTCGATGGCCAAGAGAAGGCCGTCATCGGTATGGAGTTCGAAGCTGTCGGTTATGGTCCCCGATAACGAGACCATGTTCGCTGCTTCTATCGGAGCAAGCGAAAAGGAGAAAACGATACAGATCATCGCAAATCCGACCGAAATTTTCGGTTTGTTCGTGTGCATACCAGTGGCCTGCCTCTTGATTAACGATGTTTAGATTGCGTACCGACAAAAAAACCTTCACCATTTAGCAATCATGATGCCAATTAAAATACGCTTGTATTTATAAGATAAAAAAAGCGCTTTGCTGAAATCGGAATACAGGATTCTGATTTTGTGAGAAAAAGATATGGTCGTTTTATCCACCGGACTGCAAAAAGCTGCTTAACAACCTGAAATTGCAATTTTTGTGACTAGGAATTCGCAATTCCTGATTCATGATTGGCGACAAGGGATGTTCCGAATCACATTCAGCCAGATAAATTTTGATCAACATCGAGGAGCTTTAGATATGAAGAATCTGCAGGTTCCGGTCCGTAGCCGTGATTGGCCATTGGTCGATAATCGATAGAAATTCATATGGATAGTTGGAAAACGAGAATTCATGCCTTTCGCCCTTCGGTGGGCATTAAAGTCAGGGCTTAATTAGGCTGATTGGCACTTTCATTGCAAAATGAAGCGCACAACACCGCAACATAGATATATCGTGCCACCGGGATAAGCGGCACGTTCCGGATTTGTTGAATGGTCCAACAGGCTTTCACCTTTGCCGTCGACAGGTCCTTCATGTGGCATATGAATGGTTGAAAGCTTAGAGGAAACAAAATGAAAGATCAGACCCTCTACTGCGTGCAATGTGATGAACCCTTCGCCTTCAGCTTCCGCGACCAGGAAAAATTCTCCCAACGGGGTTTCGACCCGCCCCGCCGTTGCCCGGCCTGCCGCCAGCACCGGGTGCGGATGGAGGACACCGTTCACAACCGTGATGGGCGCGGCCGGAACAGGCCGCGCCGTCGCCCGCACCATGACGAAGAGCGTGCCTATCTGTAGCCCACGCCACGCGTCACAAAGCGATCCGTCGACGCGGTGATGATGCACCGTTTGCAGGCGTGCCCCTCTGGCCACGATAAAAATGGCTTGCCGGCCGCCGGATGGCGTACTATCACTTCTTCACCGCCTTTTGTCGGCGCCGCCTCACCGGTTGGCCCCGGCGATTTTGGCGTGGCGGACCCGACGACCCTACCCCCTTGAAAATAGACATGTGGCCGCCCGGAGATTAAACTTCCGAACGACCACATTGCCGAAGAGAGAGCGGAGTGGATTTCCTGAGTTTACAATTCATTATCCAGCATTTGCTGTCCTGGCGCGCGGCATTGGACATTGTCCTGATGGCCGCCGGCCTTTTCCTGCTCTACCGTACCCTGGTCCGCCTGGGCACCTGGAAGATCGCCACAGGCATCCTGGCGGCCGTAGGCATTTTTCTCCTGGCCCGGTTTCTCGATCTGCGCGGTATCGAGTGGATCTTTGGCAATTTCAGCCAGGTGGCGGCTGTTGCCCTGATCGTCATCTTTCAGCCCGAGTTACGCAAACTGTTTGAGCGGGCGGTCTCCGTGCGCAGTTCCCGTACGCACGATCCCGGCGACGTGGTCTCGCGCCTGATCGCCTACACGCTTTTCACCCTGGCGAAAAATCGCCAGGGGGCGCTGGTGGTCTTCCCCGGACGCGAACCGATTCAGGAATGGACATCCGGGGGGTATGCCCTGGACGCCCGTCCGAGCATCCCTCTGCTGCGCAGCATCTTCGACCCGCACTCTCCCGGACACGACGGCGCCCTGATCGTCGAAAAAGGACGTTTCACGCGTTTGGGCGTTCGCCTGCCGGTTTCCCAGAACCCACAGTTGGGCGACGAATACGGCACCCGGCATCACGCCGCCCTGGGGCTGGCTGAAAAATCGGACGCGATGGTCGTGCTGGTTTCCGAGGAACGCGGCCTGGTCAGTTTGTTCCACCGGGGGGAAATGCGCCCGGTCGCGGTGGCCGACGATCTGGTGAAAGCCATCATCGATCACTGGCGGGAAACCGCGGCCTACCCCTTCGATATCGCCCGCGGCCGGCTTCGCCGCATCGTCGCCGTACAGATGCTGGCCAGCCTGGCGCTGGCCGTCGTTGTCTGGTCGACCCTCATCAGTGCCCAGGGCGAACAATTGGAGAAGATGCTGACCGTTCCGGTGGAATTTACGGCCTCTCCGGCCCACCTGACCCTGGTAGGCGACAAAGCCAAAGAGGTGCGTCTGCACCTGAGCGGCTCCCGGTCGGACCTCGATTTGGTTGATGCCACCAGCCTCAGCGCCAGGATCGATCTGGCCAAAGCCGCCGCCGGCAAGCAGACCTTCGTTCTTACGTCCGATAATTTTCGCCTGCCAAGAGGGGTCCAGCTCCTGGATGTGATCCCGGCCAGCCTCGAGCTGACGCTGGCCGAACTCGCCGAGCGCGAGATCGCGATCCAGCCCCAGCTCGTGGGCAAACTGCCGGCGGGACGCTCGCTGAAGTCCGTCGTGCTCCAGCCAGGACGTATCCGGGTCTTGGCCCCGCCAGGGGCAAAGGACCAGGTCAAGGTCATGACCACGCCGATTTTCCTGGAAAATCTCGAAAGCGACACCGTCATCTACTGCAAGATCATCGCCCCGCCGGCCCTGCATCCCGTGGACCGGCGCTGGCCGGACGTCGAAGTCAAAATCACGCTGGCCCGCTGACCGTCGCCAGGGGCGATCACCTAACGGGGGACATCAGATGAGCAACGACCAGGCGCTTGAAATGTTCGTTCGCAAAAGCTTCGCCCACGACGTCGCCGCGGCCACCTTCCTGCTCGAAGGGCTGCCGATCGAAGACGCCGCCCGGATCTTCCAGGGGCTGCCCGTTGAGAGCGCCGTGCGGGCCATCGGCAACCTGCAGATCGACTTTGCGGCCGATCTTCTCCGGAAGGCCGACGACCGTTTTTTAGCGGAGCTGGCCGCCAGGCTCGACCCGCCGCTGGCCGGCGCCCTGCTGATGCACCTGCCGGAGGAGGAGCGCGGGCGCCTCAAGCAGCACCTGCCCGACGCGCTGCAGGACCGGATCCGCGAGTACCTTGAATACCCGGCCGGTAGCGTGGGGCGCATCATGACCACGAATTTTCTGGCCTTTAACCAGAAACTGCGGGCCGAAGAAGCCATTACCAAAATTCGCGCCCTGGCCAAAAGGCGTTTCCCGGTGTCATACGCCTACGTGGTCGATAACGACAACCACCTGCGCGGTGTCCTGAACATGCGCGACCTCATGCTGGCCAACCCCGATCAGCGGCTCGACTCCGTGATCCGCCCGGATGTCTTCAGTCTTCATGGCTTCACCGATGTACAGGAGGCCGCCGCCGAACTGGCGCGGCGCAAGTATTTTGCGGCCCCGGTGGTGGACGGCGAAAACCGGATCGTGGGCATCATCAAGGCGGAGCGCATGATCCAGGGTGTCCAGGAAGAAGCCGTCCAGGACATCCAAAGAATGTTCGGGGCCGGCGGCGATGAGAAAGCTTTTTCGCCGATCACCTTCTCTTTGCGAAAACGCCTTCCCTGGTTGCATGTGAACCTGGCCACGGCCTTCATGGCGGCGGCGGTCGTGGCCCTCTTCGAAGGCATCATCGCCCAGTTGACCATCCTGGCGGTCTTCCTGCCGGTAGTGGCCGGTCAAGGCGGCAATGCCGGCGCCCAGTCGCTGGCCGTGGTCATGCGCGGGATCGTGATGCGCGAAATCCCCAAGGATAAAATGCTGCGGCTGATCTTCAAGGAGGGCCAACTGGGCGCCATCAACGGCGCTGTGATCGGCGTTGTGACCGCTTTTGTGGCCTGGGTCTGGTACGGCAATCCTTATCTGGGGCTCGTCATCGGCCTGGGCATGCTCTTCAACCTGATCTTCGCCGGCCTCTCCGGGGCGTCGATCCCGCTGTTGATGAAGCGCATCGGGATCGACCCGGCCCAGAGCTCCAGCATCATCCTGACCACGGTGACCGATGTTCTGGGATTCGTCGCTTTTCTGGGCTTTGCCGTTCTTTTCCAGCGTTTCCTGATCTGAATCGAAACATGCGGACTTGAAATAAGCTTGGGGCAACTTCTCGCAACGGAATAAATAGCGGGGCGGGGTGCGGTCGCAGCATCAGGTGGGGTGTTCTTCGCTGATTTCCTCCCGAAATTCCTCGACGATCGGCTCGATGCCCTTGAGCCGGTCGAGATGGGCGATGTGGATGACGGCATCACCCTGGTGGACCAGCGGCAGGTTGAGCCGTCCGATCACCATACCGGAAACCGGGGAGCGAATGTCCTCCTCGGTGACGCCGAAGGGGTCCGCAATCAGGCCGATACGGGCATTTTTGGCGACCTTGTCCCCAAGATGTGAGGTCATCTGCAGAATGCCGCTGAGGGGTGCGCGCACCCAGGAGGTCGAATCAGCAATCAGCGGATCGATGGCGGGTTTGCGCCGACTCGCCGGCCGCAGCATGCCCACGGTCGCCATGACCGCCAGCACCCCCCGCAGACCGGCCCGAATCGCCACCTCGTCGAACCGCAGGGCTTCCCCGCCTTCATACAGCAGACTGCACACCCCCTCATCTGCAGCGGCTTGGCGCAGCGAGCCATCGCGGGTGGCCGCGTTGATTACCACGGGCACCTGAAACGCTCTCGCCAGCCGGAGCGTTTCCTCATTTTCGATATCGGCCCTGATCTGGGGAAGGTTGGCGCGATGGTTTGATCCGGCGTGCAGATCGATACCGTATTGGCTTTCTTTGACGATTTCTTCCATGAAGGTGTCGGCCAGTCGCGATGTCAGCGAACCCTTTTCCGATCCCGGGAAAAAGCGGTTGAGGTCGCGCCGGTCGGGTGAATAGCGGGAGTGCTGGACAAAGGCATAGACATTGACCACCGGCACGGCGATCAGGGTGCCGCGCAGCGACCTGATCTTCTTCATGCCGATCAGGCGGCGTACAATCTCCGTACCAATGATTTCATCACCGTGGATCGCCCCGCAGACAAACAGCCGCGGGCCATCCTTGCGTCCGTGGATGACGTGGACCGTCATGGCCATTTGTGTATGCGTGTAAAGGCGGGCCACCGGCACCTGCAGGGTCGTCTGCTGGCCGGGTTTGATGCGGGTGCCGGCGATGGTGATGGCGGGCTGCATCAGCCGCGGCCCTTGGTGCGCGTTTTATTGGGTGCGGCGTGCTTTTCGATATAAGCGACCACCAGGCCGGCCACGTCCTTGCCGGTGGTCTTTTCGATGCCCTCGAGTCCCGGGGAGGAATTGACCTCCATGACAACCGGCCCGTGATTGGCGCGCAGCATGTCCACCCCGGCCACGCGCAGCCCCATGATTTTGGCGGCCCGCACGGCGGTCGAGCGCTCTTCCGGGGTGATGCGGATCATCTCCGCACGTCCGCCCCGGTGCAGGTTGGAGCGGAACTCGCCTTCCGGCCCTTGGCGCAGCATGGCGGCCACCACCTTGTCGCCGATGACCCAGCAGCGGATATCCCGGCCGCTGGATTCCTTGATGAACTCCTGGACGAGAATGTTGGCCTTGAGGCTGCGGAAGGCCTGGATCACGCTCTGGGCCGCCTTCTTGGTTTCGGCCAGGACCACGCCCACGCCCTGGGTGCCCTCGATCATCTTGACGACCAAAGGCGAGCCCCCCACCAGCTCGATGAGGTCGTCCGTGTACTTGGTGGAGTGGGCGAACCCGGTCACCGGCAGCCCGATGCCTTTGCGCGCCAGCAGCTGCATGCTGCGCAGCTTGTCCCGCGAGCGGCTGATGGCCACCGATTCGTTCAGGCAGTAGACCCCCATCATCTCGAACTGGCGCACCACCGCGGTGCCGTAGAAGGTGATCGAGGCCCCGATGCGCGGAATAATGGCGTCGAAGCCCTCGAGTTTTTGGCCTTTATAATGAATGGCCGGATGATGCGAGGTAATGTTCATGTAGCAGCGCAGCGGGTTGATGACGTGGACTTCATGGTTGCGCCCACGCGCGGCCTCGACCAGGCGGCGGGTGGAGTATAGCTCGGCTTTGCGGGAGAGGATACCGATTTTCATAAATGGCCTTTCTTGGGTTTCGAGACCGCGTAGGTTTTCGCCAGGGCGCGGCCGTTGAGGTAGGACCGGCCGGGATCGACGACAAACCGCTTCTCGATGGCGGTGCGCCCCAGGAGCATGCGGAAGAGCATGGCATCCCGGTTGGTGAGCGTCACGTTGATCAGCCAGACCGCGCCCAGCAGAGCGACTTCGGTCTGGATGACATAGCGCTTTTCGACGTGCCCCCCGGAGTCCTTGACCCGGCGCCGCTCCAGCACAGGGGCCTCGCAGAAAAGCTCGACATCCTGCCGCTTCTGCAGCGGATGGATGCCGAAACGCACCATGCGTTGGCCGCCGGCAGTGAACTCTTCCAGACTGAAGGTATGCAGGGCCGACGTGCGCGCACCGGTGTCGATCTTGGCCTTGATGGCGGGTATGCCGAGCTGCGGCAGTGCCAGCCACTCCCGCCAGCCGATGGTCGTCTTGGTGTGGTGCGGTTGCGACCGTGCGCCAGTGTTCGTTTGGCCCGAGGGCATGCCTGTCTCCGGAATAACGGCGTGCAAAGGTGTGGGGCGGCCGGCCCGCGACGGCCGCCGTGCCGTCCGCCGGATAAGTCCTTCATTACCTGTGATTCGTACACTACCGGGAAGCAATTGTGAAGCCCCGGGGTCGATCCTCGCCAACAAAACCTGGGCTATCGGGGTCGTGGGTCGGGCCGTGGGCGGTGGCACTGTAGCCGGTTGACCTCGAAAACCGATCGGTCCGGCACGTCTGCATAGCGGCCCCAAAGGGCGACCCTTTGCCGCAAGTGGCGCGTGATCCATTCATCCAACGGATTGCGGATGAAGATTTCCCTTTCATCATCCGTGGCCAGAGCCACGGTTTTGACCCGACCGTTGCCGTGCCAGTCCATCGGTATCAGAAGTCCCTGCAGGCAGATTTCTTCTTCCATGATCTCGCCGCCCCTGTATGCGATGATGTTGTCAAACCGCATGATCCTTCGGCAAATTTCTAAGCAACAGGCGTGCCACGGAACACCTGATCGCCCGGGTCTTACTCAGCACTTCCTACTACATTCAGGGCTAGTCGGCGCCTTTTCTTCTGCACGTCGGCCTGAATTATGCGTCGATTTTTGAGAACTGATCGCATAAGCAGGCCTGCCGGGTCCGCTTTAAGTTCTGAGGTCGGAACCGGCCGTTCAGGTCGCCGACGTGATTATTTACCCTGGAACATGTTGCGCCAGCCGCCGGCCGGGGAATACATGGGCCGTATGATTTTACTCATATCGCGGGCGTGCTCGATGATGTAGAAGGCCTGCGGATCCATTTTTCTGACCTCCGGCAGGATCCACTTGAGATCGCGCCGGCGGCAGGCGATATAGAGTTCGCTGACCGGCCCCTTCATGCCCTCCCCGACAAAGACGGTTACCGGCTGCCCCTTGCTGCGCAGGTCGTCGGCGATTGCCTGTCCGGCCTCGCGTGTGAGCACCTTGAGGATATTGATGCCGAAGGCCAGCCGGCGTTCGACCAGAATGCCGACGACGTTTCCGGTGGCGTAGCCGCAGGCATAAAAGACCACCAGAACCGGTTGCTCCCGGATCTGGTTGATCACCGTGCCGGCCACGAGGACCCAGATGGTGATCTCGAAGATGGCCAGTCCGAAAGCGATCACCGTGCGGCCCTGCACCGTCACGATGGTGCGCACGGTGCCGATGGAGACATCGCAGATCCGCGCCAGAAAAACGATGACGCCAGTCAACAGAACCGAGGGGTCAATCATTGAATCTAACTTCCTTTCCGTGGATGTTTCCGATGAGCGCTCGCCGCTAAACCCGGATGTTTCAGGCCAGGTCGAAATACTTGCATGCAATATTCGGGTTATCCGGCGGTCCCGACCTTGTAGCCGATGAAGGCGATGTAGAGGAGAACGAACACCACGCCCTCCCATCGGTCGACGGACCGCCTGCGGCCGGTGAACATGGACAGGAAAAGCAGCAGCGAGGCCACGACCAGGACCAGGACCTCCACGTTACTTCCGGTTTCACAGGGGATGGGGTGAATCGTCGAGGTGATGCCTAGAATGAAAAAGATATTGAAGATATTGGAGCCCACCACGTTGCCGATGGCGATGTCGGCATTGCCTTTGTATGCGGCCACCGATGAAGTCGCCAGTTCGGGCAGGGAGGTTCCGATGGCCACGACCGTGAGTCCGATAAGGGCCTCGCTCATGCCGAGCTGTTTGGCGATCAGCGTGGCATTGGCGACGATCAGCCAGCCGCCCAGCACCAGGCCTGCCAGCCCGATGGCCACACGGAACAGGGCCGTCGCCAGCGGCATGGTTTTGATTTCCGTCTGCGGATCGAAATCCCCGGTCTCAAAAGCGATCGCGGCCGTGTAGTAGAAGAAGATCGCCAGGAAGCAGAGCAGGACAAATCCGTCCCCGCGGGTGACGACATCGCCGCTGCCCCCGAGCAGACGGTCGTTGACAACGATGCCCAGGACGACCGCCGCCAGGAGGCTGAAAGGGATTTCCTTCCAGACGGTGCCGGCGGTGGCCGCCAGCGGGGTGATGATGGCCGCAACACCCAGGATGAGCAGGATATTGGCGATGTTGCTCCCGATGACGTTCCCCAGAGCGAGGGCTGTTTTCCCCTGGGACGCGGCCACGAGGTTGACGAACAGCTCCGGGGTGGAAGTTCCGAAGGCCACCACGGTCAGACCGATGGCAAGGTCCGACACCTTGAGCCGCCGGGCCAGCGCGGATGCGCCCTCCACGAGCCAATCGGCGGCCTTGATCAGGAGGCCGAACCCCAATAGCAGTAAAACCCAGGGGAGCATGCAAGACCTTTCCGTGCTGTCGCTTCAGCCGCATGACCAAAAGCCGGGAGCGGCCGGCGCGCCTTTAGTCGGCCGCCTTGGGGGCGATGCCGATCAGGAGCCTTCCCAGAATGTCGGCCCCGGTGATGACCCGTTTGAGTCGGTCCGTCCAGATCAGAATGATATCGCGGTCGATGATATGGTCGTCCGGGTTGTGCGGCGACGCCTTCAGCCGCTGGATGACATCGCCCAGACGGGTATCCGGGTCCGAAACGATAACGGGCCGGTGGCAGAAATCAAAGGGATTGAAAGCGGGGTGGCTGAACAGGGCCGCACGCAGGAAACCGTCCGCATCCATGACCAGTTGGGGCGCCTTCTGGTCGTCCACCAGGATGACCCACTTGTGGCCGGAATGTTCGATGCGCTGAAGAAAGGGGTCGTCGGCCGAGGCTTCAAAGGCGGGGAACGTGACCAGACCATCGGCGTCCGTCGGCATGGCGACGATGCTGAGGGGATCGACCGGCTCGCCCTCCTGGGTGACGATCAGGTCGTCCACCTTCAGGAAGTTCATCGCGCCGATACCTTCGACGATCTCGACATCTGTTTCCTCCGCCTCCATGTGCATGCGGATGACATGCCGGAGTTCTTGCTCCCGCATGTAGTGAATCCCCTCCTGCCCCAGCCAGACGTCAAGAATCATTGCTGAGGGTTTGGCTACGGGATACAAAACGATGCGGTAAAACCGCAAAAGTCCCGACAGCCGGGCCGCCATCTGCAGCGCATGCCGCGAAAAGTACGCCTGGGGCAGAATCTCGCCGATGAAGGTGATGACGACGGTCGAAAACAAAAAGGCCACGATGCCTGTCATCACCGAATTCGACAGCAGGGCCAGCAGGACGTTCACCCCAACATTGCCCCACAGGATGGTCGTGAGCAAGAGATTGGCATTCTGCCGCAATGCCAGAACTTTTTCAGCATGTTGATTTCCGGAACGGACCTCGACCTCCAGACGCATGCGGCTGATGCTGTATACCGCCAGGTTCATGCCGGAAAAAATGGCAGACTGGGAAATGCAGATGCCTATCCCGACCCATATTGTCAGATCATTCCACAAAACCATCGACCGCTCGACCTCCCTTCAATCCTTCTGGCGAGGCCGAGATCGGGGCCTCGAATATTTGTGGACCAGCGCCGGCAGGGGAATCCGCAGCGCGAATGACTGCCCGACCAGATCCCTGCGAACCCGGAGACGTCAGGAATAGCAACCTCGATGCCAAATGGGCGCAGGGCGGCAAACGCGTGCCTTCAAAGCGTGCGTGTGGGTTTATCGCATTGTTTTCAATTCCTTGGAGCGCCGTCTCCTTGGAGGGCACAGCCGTGCGCGCTGGTCACGGCCGTGCAGAACAGGAATCCGCGGTTCCGTTTCTGAGCCAAAGGCTAATCGAGAAGGAAAGACGCCAAAAAACGTCAGCGCCGCGGCTTGAACTCTTCCTTGCGCAGGCCGTGTTTGGTCATGAGCTTGTGCAACTGACGGGTGGTGATGCCGGCTTCCGCGGCCGACTGGTTGATGCGTCCCTGGTGGCGGGTCAGCAGTTCTTTCAGATAGCGGCGTTCGATTTCCTCGACGCCTTCCGCCCGCACCTGGGCCAGGGTCTGCGAGGTGTCGATGGGGACCTCCGCCGTCTGCCCCTCGCCATCGAAGAAATCCGGCGGGAAGCTCTCGGGGGTGAGGGTGTGCGACTGCTCGAGGATATAGGCGCGCTCGACCAGGTTTTCGAGTTCCCGAATGTTGCCGGGCCAGCCATAGCGGCGCAGGGCTTTGGTGACTATGGGGTTGACATGGTGAATCCGTTTGGGGCCGAAGCCGTTGAATCGAGCCAGAAAGCTTTCGACCAGCTGCGGAATGTCGCCGGCGCGCTCGCGCAGCGGCGGCAGGTCGATGGGGAAGACGTTCAGGCGGTAATACAGGTCCTTGCGGAAGGCCTTCTCCTCCGTCATCTGCTTCAGATCGGCGTTGGTGGCGGCCACCACGCGCACGTCCGTCTTCAGGGTGGCCTCGCCGCCGACCCTTTCGAAAAGACCCTCCTGCAGGACCATCAGCAGTTTGACCTGGGCCGAGGGTGTCAGGGTGCCGATCTCGTCCAGGAAAATTGTGCCGCCGCTGGCGATTTCGAACTTGCCCAGTTTACGGCGCACCGCCCCGGTGAAGGCCCCTTTTTCATGGCCGAAAAGTTCGCTCTCCAGCAGGGTGTCCGGAATCGCTCCGCAGTGGACGCTGATGAACTGCGCCTCGCGCCGGTTGCTGTGACGGTGGATCAGTTTGGCCAATAGACTCTTGCCGGTGCCGGTCTCGCCGGTCAGCAGCACGGTCGTGCGCGTCGGTGCCACCGAGCGCACGAGATCGTAGACCTTGTTCATATTGTCGCAACGCGTTCGCACGAATTCGCGCACGTCCGCCTCCCAGAATTGCTCGCGCAGGTAGTCCCGTTCGGACGCCATGATCTGTTCTTCGACAAATTCCTGCGTGATGAGGCGGATCTCTTCGGGCACCAGCGGTGTCTTGAGGTAGCTGCGGGCGCCGGCCCTGACAGCCGCAAGGGCCTCCTGGATGCGCCCGGGCGCAGCGATGACCACGATCCCGATTGAGGGGCGCCGCCGCCAGACGGTATCGAACCACTTTTCAAAATCGTCGCGGGCCAAGGGGGTCCGTGTACCCGTGCCGAACGCGTCCAGATCCATGAACAGATAGTCGCAGGCATTCTTTTCGATATGTGCGACAAGGTGGTCGAAGCGGACCTGGTCGATGTTCGTGCCGGGTTCCAGACCGGCCCTCAGAGCCGCCAGGACGTCAGGGTTCGCTGACGTCACGATCGATTTTCGGTTGGCAATCAATGTGAACGCATCCTCTGCGTCAACGACCGGGAAAAAGAATTGTCACGACCGGACCCGGCTCGCATCGGAAAGGAGGGGGCCGAAAAAAACCTCAGTCGATTCGAACGCTTAACGAAAAAAGACCCCTTCGGCCCCGCGGGTGGGGCTCCGGCTACGTGTTTATATGGGAAATCAGATTTCCGATCAGGCGTTGAATATACAAAAATTATCACAATGTCAATTAGTTATGAGGTTGGCACACCTATTGCGGTATCGATTGCCAACGGCCCGCTCGGGTCGATAGATAGCAACGGCAACGCATATGGGGAGATATAACGATGAAACTGGCCAAATGGTATCCTTTTCAGGAAATGGAGGACATGTTCGACCGCTACACGCGTGCGCTTAATTGGCCGCGCAAGGGCAGCCAGGAGATCATGGAGACGGGCGACTGGGCCCCGCGGGTCGACATCAGTGAAACCGACGACGCTTTCGCGATCAAGGTGGAAATCCCGGAGGTCAAAAAGGACGATGTCAAGGTGACCGTCGAAAACGGTGTCCTGACCATTCGCGGCGAACGCAGGAAGGAAAAAGAAGCGAAGGATTGCAAATTTCATCGCGTTGAGCGCTATTACGGCGTTTTTACCCGCAGCTTTACGCTGCCCGACAACGTGCATGAATCCAAAATCGAGGCCTCTTTCAGGGATGGCATGCTTTACCTCCAGCTTCCGAAAATGGAGACACCTAAAACCAAAGCCATCGAGGTTAAAGTGAAGTCCTGATCGCAGACCATGAATCGTCCGGTGCAATTTGCAGACGACGGGATGCCCTGGAGAAAGTGAAGGGCGGGGACTCGCTTCGACGCCTGGGCCCGGCCCCGCGGTTTTTCGCCGAACGATGCCGATGGATGGACGCTTAGAAAAAGTTATGCGAGTAATAGCCCATACTTTTTTGAGGAGATCGGACCAAGGGGGAGAGGACTAATGAAAACCATCGACAAAATCATGGTGGCCGTGGATTTCTCCGACTACTCTCTGCCGGCCACCCGGTACGCCGCCCGACTGGCCCGGGATGCGAGTGCTGAACTTTTACTGGTCAACGTGATCAATCAGCGGGATGTCGATATGGCCAAAAAAGTCGCTGAAAAGGCGCCAACCTTTTCGTTCAATGACTATTTGGAGGAGACGCGGCGGGACCGCGAAGAGTGCTTCCAGCAGTTGATTCAGGATGCCGCTACGGAAGATCTGCCGGTCAAGACCAGCATCCGCATGGGCGTGCCCTACGAAGAACTGTTGGCCGTGATCACAGCCAAGAAACCGGATCTGCTGGTGATGGCGGTCAAGGGGCGCGGCAATCTGGTGGATACGATCGTGGGATCGTGCGCCCAGAAAATGTTCCGGCGCAGCCCGATCCCGCTACTGAGCATCCGGGGAGATTCCGAGACCGCCTCGTAGCGGCGGTTTCGTCAAACAAATCCGGCATACAAAGTCCGTCGGACGGTTGGACGACAAAATGGCGTTGGAACCGATGGGGAGCGGATAACCACCATCGCCGGGGGCAAACCTTCTCCCCGGCGATGGTGGTAATGCCTTAGTTGACCACGCTGAAGGATTCCACCGTGATCTCCTTGGTGCCTTCCTCCTCGGTCAGAGTTCCGCGCACTTCGATTTTCTCGCCCACCATCTCCAAGACCTTCTCGCCTTCCTCGGTATCGGCGATTTCATAGACAGCACCGTCCTCGGTCATCAGCTGGTTGTCTTCGGTAATTTGCCCCTGAAGGGTGACGGGTTCCGCCGCAATGCCAATGCCAGCGGTAAATACAACGGCCAAAATGGTCATCGAGCAGATCAAGCTTTTCATTTTTCGAGTCTCCTTGTCTGGGGTGGTTGGTCATCAGCCCAAGTGTCCGGATCAGGACGGAGGGCCAAATCGGCCGCCCCTGGTGGTAAGAAACAATCCGGCGAAGACCGGGGCAACCAATACTTCGCCGCAACAGGGTACGTGCGCCTTTAAATAGTATACAAAACGTATGCCAGTTCGATATGTGTTGGGAATATGCGCTGCTTTAATCCCATCCTCGGCCGTTCGGAACTGATGATTCCTGAGAAAAATTCGCTGGCCACGAGGATCTCTCCCTGACGGCCGGGAAACCATATCCTTTCCGCCCGAACCCGCACTTCCGATTTGAAGAAAAACGGATACGGCACTTCCTGCGTTGACGGCGACAATGATTACGCCCCTTAAGCATAGCGGCGAATAAAATCCGGAAATTACAATAACAACCCGATTTTGCTGCCAGGCTTTTAGGCCCCGACTTATACGGATCGGATTGGCGCGCATGGCATACCCATTGCTATAACCGAAGATAAGCAAAGTGTGCATTGCCGGAATGGTAAACGCAGCGATCGGATCGCCCTATTGGAGGCTGCCATGACCACTGTAAGGGAAAACCGCCGCCATAAGCGTCGGGACTGCCCCGAAGCCATGACGGTCAAGTACACCCACTTCAACCAGGATAGGTCTTACAAGGCCAAACTCCGTAACATGAGTGATGGCGGCGTTTTCATCACGTGCCGTCATGCGCTCAAAAAAGGGAACATCCTGACCATGCATTTCACCTCCGTGACGACGCCGGACGCCGCCGGGACCGTGCGGCCGAAACCACGGTGTACGCTCGCCCTTGCCGAGGTCCAATGGGTTCGGCCGCTGGCGGACGATCCATCTGCCGGCTATGAGGTCGGGGCCCGTTATCTCTTTCCGATGGACGTTTGACGGGAATCCCCACGAAAGGAATCGATCATGGATAGGCCGCTGAACGAGGAAACCGACGAACCCTATAACCTGATGGACGGGGCCTCCGGGGAACTGGAGGCCCTGGTCCGCGACGTCGCGCCGCAGCAGCGGATTACGGCCGACCCAAGCATCGATCTGGAAAAACGCCTGGAGGCCTACGAGGATATCATCGATTCGGAAGTGGGCGACACATCCCTGGTGCGGGCCCGCAACATCGAAAGGGAGATGGGCTTTCGCCAGCTTTACCTCAAGTTCGAGGGTGGCAACCCCACCGGTACCCAGAAGGACCGCATCGCTTTCGCCCAAGCCGTGGACGCCCTGAGGCGCGGCTTCGACACGCTGACCGTGGCCACCTGCGGCAACTACGGCGTGGCCGTGGCCATGGCGGCGTCGCTGGCCGGGTTAAAATCGGTGGTTTTCATCCCGGCCTCCTACCATACGCGGCGGATGAGCGATATCCGCGATCTGGGGGCGGAAATCCGCACCGTGCCGGGGGACTACGAGGCGGCGGTGCTGGCCTCGCAGGCCTGGGCCCGCCAAAACGAATGCTACGACGCCAACCCGGGCGGGGACAACACCAGCCTGCAGCTGCAGGCCTACGGCCAGATCGCCTACGAAATCTACGATGAACTTCGCGACGCCCCGGCCGCGGTGGCGGCCCCGGTTTCCAACGGGACCACCCTGGCGGGCCTTTACCGGGGGTTTCTGAGCCTCTACCGCCGGGGCAAGACCTCGCGGCTGCCGCGCATCGTGGCCGGCTCGTCTTTTCGCAAGAACCCGATCGTGCATTCATTCATCAAGGGGCTTGCGACCTGCGAAGATCTCCAGCCCCGGATCATCCGGGAAACCTCGGTCAACGAACCGCTGATCAACTGGCATGCCATCGACGGGGATCTGAGTCTGGAAGCCATCCGGGCCACCGGCGGCTGGGCCGCCGACGCCTCGGATAAAAGCATGCGCCGATCCGCCCGCCTGATCGCGGGTAAGGAAGGGCTCCAGGTTCTGCCGGCCTCCACCGCCGGTCTGATAGCGCTCCTCGATCGGCATCAGCGCGAACCACTACCGGGCGACCGCTACGTCGTCCTGCTCACAGGGAGAAAATCCTGATGAATCACGTACCCGTCGAACGGGACGGCAACGCCGTCGTTTACTGTGAAGGCGCATTCAACACCACCAACGGCAAGACCGCCCAGGGCCTCGTGCGTTTCACGGACCGCTACCGCGTCATGGCGGTGATCGATTCACGCTGGGCCCGAAAAGATGCCGGCCAGGTGCTGGACGGCCGCGCCAACGGCATCCCGATCTGTCGGGACCTGCCGGCCGCGCTCAACGCGGCCGACGAGCAGCTGCGCTCCGTGACCCATTTCGTCATCGGTCTGGCCCCGGACGGCGGCCGCCTGGCCCCGGACGACCGCGAGGCAGTGAAAGACGCCATGCGCGCAGGGCTCAACGTCGACAGCGGCCTGCACGATTTCCTTTCGGAAGACGCCTCCCTGGCCGCCCTGGCCAAGCGTCGCGGCGTGCGGATCCGCGACATCCGCAAACCCCCGCCGCGCAGCAAGCTGCACTTCTTCACCGGCCGCATCGAAAAGGTGCGGGCGCTCAAGATCGCCATCCTGGGTACGGACTCGGCCGTGGGCAAACGCACCACGGCCTGGCTGCTCGTCAAGGGCCTTCGCCGCCGGGAGCTGGCCGCCGAAATGATCGCCACCGGCCAGACCGCCTGGCTCCAGGGCGCCCGCTACGGGGTGGTGATGGACGCCCTGGTGAACGACTTCGTTTCGGGCGAGATCGAACACGCCGTCCTCCGCGCCTGGGACGAATCCCGCCCCGACGTAATCGTCATCGAAGGCCAGGGCAGCCTCATGAACCCGGCCTACCCCGGCGGCTTCGAAATCCTGGCGGCCGGACGGCCGGACATTGTCATTCTCCAGCACGCCCCGGCCCGCAAGGAATACGACGGCTTCCCCGGCTACCCGCTCCATCCACTGGATCGGCAGATCGAAGTGATCGAACTGCTCTCCGGCAAGCCTGTGGTGGCGGTGACCGTCAACCATGAAAACCTCGACCCGGCGTCCATCGACGCGGTCTGCCGCCAGGTGAAGGCCCGCTCCGAGCGGCCGGCCTTCGACGTGCTCGCCAATGGCGTGGCGCCGCTCATCGACGTCGTGCTTCCCTGGATCGAGCGGCGGGGCGCGGCATGAAAAACGATACGGCCGCTGTCACGCTCGCCGCCCTGCAGGTGATCGACCGCCTGGAGATCGGACCGGTGCGCCTCGAGAAAAAACGCCTCGCGGCCCCCTATCGCCTGCAGGCCGGGGGCCGCCACGACAGTTTCGACCTTATTTACAGCTTCGAGGAGGCGGTTTTCGATCCCCAGGATCCCGGTGCGCTGAATCTGGCGGCCATGATGGCCGCCCAGGTGGCATTGAACTACGGTCTGTTCTGTCGCGAGATCGTCTTTCACGGCCCCTACGACACCCTGGACCGCCGCTTCCTGCGGACCATGGCCGAAAACACGGCCCGCGAAATCTACGTCAAGAAATTCCTCGAACCCAATCTGTTTCTGGTCGGTGATGCCGCCCGTCTCCCGGCCCTCAAGCGTAAAACCTATTTACAGGCCCGGCTGCGCTTCAGCGAGCGCCGCGGCACCTTCCGTGACGGTTGGACCCCATGGCAGACCGAGCGCAGCCGTTGTGCGATTCTCTCCAGCGGCGGCAAGGACAGTCTGCTGAGTTTCGGGCTCATGCGCGACGTGGGCGCAGCGCGCGGCGACGCCGTCCACCCGCTCTTCGTCAACGAATCGGGGCGCCACTGGTTCACAGCGCTCAATGCTTATCGCCACTTTCGCGAGAAGGTGCCGAACACCGCGCGCGTATGGGTCAATTCCGATCGCCTGTTCAATTGGATGCTCCGGCACCTGCCCTTCATCCGCCAGGATTTCGCCGATGTCCGCGCCGACGAGTATCCGATCCGGCTGTGGACCGTGGCGGTTTTTCTCTTCGGTGTTTTGCCGCTCATGCGCAAACGCGGCATCGGGCGCCTTCTGATCGGGGATGAATTCGACACCACCAGCCGCGGCCGTAAGGAGGGCATTCCTCACTACGACGGCCTTTTCGACCAGAGCATCTATTTCGACCAGGCCTTGTCAGCCTATTTTCTTCAGAAGGGGTGGATGATCAGCCAGTTTTCAGTCCTGCGTCCGCTCTCGGAAATGCTCATCGAAACCATTCTGGCGCGCCGCTACCCGCACCTGCTGGCCTGCCAGATGTCCTGTCACGCGACCAGCAAAAAAGAAGACCGGGTGACCCCCTGCGGCCGCTGCGAAAAATGCCGGCGCATTGTGGGCATGCTTACCGCCATTGGGGTTGACCCGGCCGTCTGCGGCTACACAGCCGGCCAGATCAGAAACGGCCTCGACCAGATTCTGGCACGCGGCGTTCACCAGGAGGGGCCGGCCGCGGCTCACCTGAGCCACCTGCTGGCCAAAGGCGGCCACATCGTTTGTCCGCCGGAAAAGGCCGTCCAGCCGCACCCCGAAATCATGCACCTGCGCTTCGACCCCGCGGCTTCCCCGATAACGGCCATCCCCGTGGATCTGCGCGTCCCCTTGCTGGAGATCTTCATGGCCGAGGCCGAGGGAGCACTGGTGCGCCAGGGGCGCAAGTGGCAGGCTTGCGATCCGCTGCAGCACCCTGATCTTTTCAAACCCTTCGCGCATGAAATGGAAACGGCGGTTTGGCCGGGAGCGGCCTCCGCTGCCGAGGGATCTAATGAAGGCCGCTATCTGTGGGGTGAAATGAGCTGGCCCGATGCCGAGGCGAATCTCCGGGAGATGGACCTCGCGCTCCTGCCGGTGGGCGCCATCGAGCAGCACGGCCCCCATCTGCCGGTGGACACCGACGCGTTCGACGCCGACCACCTGGCACGGCGGGTGGCGCAGGCCTGCATCCCGCCGCGGCCCTTTGTCTTGCCGCTGCTGCCCTATGGGGTGTCCTATCACCACAACGATTTCAAGGGCACGTTGAGCGTCAGCAACGCCACGCTCTCGCAATTGGTCTACGAAATCGGCATGAGTGCGGCCGTCAACGGCATCCGCAAGCTGATCATCATCAACGGCCACGGCGGCAACGCCCCGGCCTTGAACTACGCCGCCCAGATGATCAACCGGGACGCCCGTATATTCGTTTGTGTCGACTCCGGTGAAACCAGCGATGTGGACATCGGCCGCCTGACCGTCACGCCCAACGACGTGCATGCCGGTGAGGTCGAGACCAGCACCAGCCTGGCAGCCAGACCGCACCTCGTGCACATGGACCGCGCCCGGGAGGAAATTCCCGTCTTCTCCAACCGCTACCTCGATTTTTCATCCAAGCGCGGCGTATCCTGGTACGCCTACACCCACAAGATATCGGCCAGCGGCGTGATGGGCGACCCCGCCCGGGCCAGTGCCGCTAAAGGACGCCGGATCTGGGACGTGATGGTGGCCCACCTGGTGGCGCTGGTGGAAGACCTGAAACAGATGAGCCTGGACGAAATCCACCACAGGAGATACTGATCGATGCGGATTACCGGCGTGGAAGCCTTCATGATCGAGATGCCGCTGGCAACGCCCTACAAAATTGCCTACGAAACGGTTTCGCGGGCTGCCAACGTTCTGCTGCGCATCGAAACCGACCGGGGCCTCACCGGATTCGGCTGCGCGGCACCGGACCTGGCAGTTACGGGCGAAACGCCCCAGGGGGTCATGAACAGCGTGGCCTTGGCCATCGATCCGGTGCTGATCGGCGGCGACCCACTAAGCATGGCGGCGCTGCTCGAAGCCTTGCATGACCCGTTAGCGGGACAGCCGGCCGCCAAAGCCATGACCGACATGGCGCTGCATGATCTTCTGGGCAAAATTGCCGGCCTGCCCCTCTACCGCCTTCTGGGGGGGTATCGCCACAGCATCGAAACCAGCGTTACCGTCGGTATCTGCTCGGCGGACGAAACCGTCGCACGCTCCTGTGATTTTGTCCGACAGGGTTTCAGGATTATCAAACTCAAAGGCGGCAACGATGTCGAGGAAGATATCGCGCGGGTCCGAAAGGTCCGCGAAAAAATCGGCCCGGACACCCGCCTGCGGTTCGACGCCAATCAGGGCTACAGCGTGAGCGAAGCGCTGGCGTTCACGGGGGCCACGCAGGACTGCCGGATTGAACTGCTGGAGCAGCCCACTCCGCGGGAAGCGTTGAATCTTCTGGGACGTGTCACACGCCAGTCGGATGTGCCGGTAATGGCCGACGAAAGCCTGGCCAGTTTGCGCGACGCCTTCAAGCTCGCCAGCCAGCAACTGGTGGACCTGGTCAATATCAAGCTGATGAAAGTGGGCGGGATTGCCAGCGCCCTGCAAATCAACGCTGTCGCCCGGGCGGCCGAAATCGAGGTGATGGTCGGCTGCATGGACGAAGCTTGTTTGGGCATTGCGGCCGGGTTGCATTTCGCCCTGGCGCGGCCGAATGTCGTTTACGCAGACCTGGACGGACATCTGGACCTGCTGAACGATCCCACGGTCGGCGCTGTTATTTTAAAAGACGGGGTGCTCCACCCCTCGGCAAATCCCGGATTGGGATTCAATCTGGAGGCGTAAAATGAAAGCGATCCAAACGATCATGGCGGCCTGCGACCTTTCGCCCTACACCCCGCAGGTAATGGATTATGCGCTTGCGGCCGCGGGAGGTTTCAAGGCCTGCCTGATTGTGGCCAATATTATCAACCGCCGCGACATCGAGGCGATTGAATTTGCAGCGCATCGGGCGTTTCTGGTGAAGAAAGATGTTTCCATCGCGGATGCCAGCCAGCAATTCGTGCATGAACGCGAGGAGGCGCTCAAGGCGCTCGGTCAGGAATGGGATATTTCCGATCAGATCGAAAAAAGCATGGTCAGGATCGGCGTGCCCTTTCAGGAATTAATTGCCATCGTCCAAGAGGAGCAGGTCGATCTGGTCGTCATGGGCACCAAAGGACGCACGAACCTCCAGGATGTTTTGTTGGGCGGAACGGCAACGAAGATGTTTCGACATTGCCCTGTACCGGTGTTCAGTGTCCGTCTCCGTTAGTGGATGGTCAAAAAAGGTCAGCGTCGTGAATGCGCTCCAATTGATTCATTCCGCCTTTCATGAACCTTGATTTTGACATATGGTCGATCCTCGCGGTGGCGTTCCACACGGTGGATTGGTTGGGTTAAACTTGCCTGCATTAAGAAAAGGAGGGTGGAAATGCTAAACATAGGGGAAGGTCAACTTCTACTGCAAACGACTGATTTTAAATTCATCAGAGGAAAGGACGATGCGGTTACGCTTAGGCTCTATGAAGTGGTGGTTGGTGAAGAGGAATACAGGTTTTGTGTCGGTCCTGTAGTTCCGGCTGAAAACAAACTTCCCAAAAAAAAATTTCATGGTTGGGGTACAACCCAGGAAGAAGCCGTTCAGGATTGCATCGATAGAATTAAGGATATCAGTGTCGATAGCATGTTCACCAAACCACCCCCAATGCTTCCGCCTTCTTCCGTAGGAACCTTTTAGCCGAAAGAGGCTCGTGGATGCACTTTAGCTTGGAATTCTACTCAAAAATTCCAAAAAACGGCGTTATCAACTCAAATAGCTGGCAACTCGGCCGATTCCCGTTAAGTAGACGTTATGTGATTGGCGGAAACTGAGTAGGGGCGTAGCGTCTACACATCGTCTATCATGGTAGCTACCTATCTCAAGCTTCAAGGATGAAATTCATTACCGGCTGAGTAAGCGCTTGACTTACCGTAGACCTTGTCAATACTCATCACCTAATCTTTTTGTAAATCAACCTCCACAGCCATGGTTCTCCGACGTGGTAGCGACCATGGTAAGTTGGAGCAGTGCTAGCATGTGTAAACAGGGCCGCCTGGTGCGACGCCCGCTGGCCAGGAAAATATCGGCGGTTTTGGTTTTAATCACCTGTGCTTTTTTATGCTGGGGGCCCTGTTCGGCGTCCTACGTCACGGCGGATGAGTCCCAGCTATACGGCTAACCTGATCTCCCTGGCGCAGCTAGCGAAATCCCTGGCAAAAGCAATTGGCCATCGCGAATGACGAGGTCATGGCTAAACCGGACGCCAGGGGCTTAGGGCGCGATGGCACCTCGAATCTGCGCCTCCCTGGGTTGGGTGAGTGCGCAGGAGACGGTTCACCCGGATATCGATCCGATCGATCTCATCATTTCACAGCTTGGAGGACCCGTTCGTGCATAGCTTGTTCGATTCACTGCTCGATAATCTGACGAACATCTGGAAGACGCCCCACGCACCGCGCAGCAAGCGCGCTTATCGCTGCCAATGTGAGCGGCCGGTGTTTTTTCGGAACAGCCAGTGTCTGGCCTGCGAAGCGCCGCTGGGCTACGAGCCAACGCTCGGCGAGGTTCGCACCCTTCACCCCGGAGCGGCGCGCGATACCTGGTGTCTGGCCGGAGATAGCACGACCAAGCGCAACTACCGGCGCTGCGCCAACTTCGGATCCGCAGCGGGCTGCAACTGGCTCGTGCCCGAGGATGATAGCGCGCCGTACTGTGTCGCCTGCCGCCTGAACCGTACAATTCCCGATCTCGGCGACAGCGATAACCGGCGCTACTGGCGGGCGATCGAGGTTGCCAAGCGGCGACTCGTCTCGCAGCTGCTGGCGCTGGGGCTCCCGGTGGAACCCAAGACGCAGAACCCGGAGCAGGGTCTCGCATTTGATATTCTGCGCTCGCCTTCCGAGGGTCCAAGGGTCTTGACCGGACACGCCGATGGTGTCATCACGCTGAATGCGGAGGAGGCCGATGATGCCAAGCGCGAGGCACTCCGAACGGAATTGCATGAGCCCTATAGAACGCTTGTAGGCCATTTTCGCCACGAGATCGGTCACTACTACTGGGACCGTCTAGTCCAGGATACGCCTTGGTTGGGGCCCTTCCGCACACTCTTCGGTGATGAGCGTGCGGACTATGCGGCGGCCCTGAAGTCCAACTACGATAAGGGACCGCCGCCGGACTGGGCGGAAAGTTATATCAGCGCCTATGCCAGCGCCCATCCTTGGGAGGATTGGGCCGAGACCTGGGCCCATTATCTGCACATCGTTGACAGCCTGGACACCGCGATCGCGCATGGTCTGGATGCCGAGGATCTCGAACTCCCGATCAAGCCGTTCACACGGGACGATCTCTACGATCCGGACGAGCCGCAAGCCGATCGCATCCTGTTCTTAATCAATTCGTGGGTGGAAATGATTACGGTGCTCAACGAGATGGCGCGAAGTCTGGGGCAGCGCGATTTCTACCCCTTCGTGATGCCGAAGGCCGTCGTGAAGAAGCTGCATTTCGTGAATCTGGTCGTAAGGGGCGCGGCCTCGGGCGGTGGCAGCTCGTTCTGAAAATGCTAAGAGCTACGCCGCTGTCCTAATCAAGGCAAAAAGTGACCTGCACCTTATTCAGTAAAGAATCCAAGGATGGCGCATGGCGCTGCCTGCGTATCAAGGTCAAGCTTTGGCCGGGGCCGACCAAAATGATTGAAGAGACGTTCAAGGAAAGGGTCGTCCAGATGCTCATGCGATCCAGTCCAGACTATGCCGCATGGTAATTTACGGTCACCTACGAAGTCAGCTTATGATTCCTTAAACGTGAAACCGTTTTTTAATAGAATATACCATCGATTCATTCGCATCAGAGGGACGCCGCATGAAATTTCACGCGGATTCGCGCTGGGCCTTTTCATCGGATTCAGTCCGACCATGGGGTTTCAAATCGCTTTAGGCGTTTTTATTGCCGCACTGCTCAAATGGAACAAAATCGCGGCAGCCATCGGGGTGCAGGTCACCAATCCACTGACAGCACCTTTAGTGTATGGCTTTACCTATCTTGTGGGGGCCAAGATGATCGGCTTGGAGCGGGCATTTGTATGGAAAGATGCCTTTGATCTCAATAATATCGTAGCGATATTTGAAAAGGCCCCCGGCATTATGCTGGCATTGACCATTGGGGGCATTGTTGTCGGTTTACCGGTGGCATGGGCCGGTTATTTGATCAGTCATTCTGCTGTTGAAAAATACCAGACAACCATAAAAGAAAAATTGTACCTTAAAAAAGAGAGAATAAAGGACCGGATGCGCACTCGGAAAAAGCGTAAAAGGAAGAAAACATAGCGATCTATGTATGACGTTTACGTGAATCATCATTTGGCATTGCATTCAAGGTGGATGTGCGGGATCATGATTTGCCATTAAGATTATTTTTGAGATAGGCGATAGCTATTTGGTCTGATATACAATCAACGCATGTCTGACGATATTGAGAGAGCAAATACAATCTATTGAGGTTAACCTGTAGTCATTTACTGAAAATGGGACATCCAATGGCTGACAATTCATCCGGTCTGGTTTATGCACATATACTGTCTGAGGATATATCTAAAGAACTGATAAAATGGCCGGATGTTGAAAGCTGGCAGGTGACAAAAGGAAAATTGTGGATTCACCTCGATGCTGTCAGTGAGCACGCAATAGATTGGCTATCGAGAAAAAGCGGTTTATCCCCGCTAATCCAAGAAGCTTTGTTTGAACAGGGAACACGGCCGCGATGTGTGGTGTTCGATTCTGGAATACTTGTGATTCTAAGAGGAGTAAACTGCAATCCGGGTGGGGACCCCGAAGACATGGTGGCCATCCGCATGTTTTTATCAGATGAGCGCATTATTTCCATGAGGCGGAGCCGGGTAATGGCGGTTCAAGACGTCCATCAGACCTTGATTTCCGGCCATGGTCCTACCTCTGTCGGCCAGCTCTTCATTGCTGTTGTCGATCGCATTACAGATCGCATTGGCGAGATTGTTGCCAATATAGAAGACCGTGTAGCTGGCCTGGAGGACACCATCATCAGCGAAGAGACTGCCGAGCTTCGTCCTCGTCTGGCTGAAGTGCGGCGTGAAAGTATCCTCCTTAGGCGATATATCGCTCCCCAAAGGGATATGCTTTCCCGATTGATGCTAGAACGCATCACCTGGTTGACTGAGGCAGACAAGATACTGCTGCGTGAAATCGCAGAGCGGACAGCCCGTTTTGTTGAGGATATCGATGCCGCTCGTGACCGGGCATCGATTGCTCAGGAGGAGTTGAATAGCAGACTTTCCGAACAAATGAACAAGGCCATGTACACACTGTCAATCGTCGCGGCCATCTTTCTGCCTTTAGGTCTGCTGACGGGGTTACTAGGCATCAATGTAGGCGGAATTCCAGGAACGGATAGTCCAATTGCATTTCTTATTGTCACTCTCCTTTTGCTTATCCTGGCCGTACTTTTAGTCGCTTGGTTTCGCAAAATTAAATGGTTGTGATTCGGAATACCTTGTATTGGTCACCTAAGGTTGACAGACGAACACATTGTTCCGCCCACTTTTAAGTGCATACCTGATGTTTTCGACCCTATCTATCCACTGATCTTCGATAGCTGCGATAGCGGACAATAATCCAGACAATCGCAGAAATGCTTGTATCTGCTGCTGTGCCCCAGTACCAATCGGACCTGCCTATTGCTGAGATGGTCGACTCCAATCATACACCGCGCAGTGAGTTTGAATCGGGTGGAAGCTTTTTTGGGTCTGAAAGTCGCATCGCGTTTATCCGCGGCCATCTTTTAATCTATCTTGCGTCAGCGTCTCCTTGGGTTCATCGAAGCGGCAACTTAGCAGTAAATCATCACCCAGCGACGACTTGACTTTGAAGGGTAGCGTTTTGAATAATTTGATCATTTTCCTGTTTTGCGGAGAGGTGTAGGCAAACAAGCCGGAGACACCATTTTCTTTGGCCGCATCAGCCAGCTTGCGGATCAGGATTCTGCCGAGACCTTTGCCCTGATAGGGTTTGCTGACCGAAAAGGCGATTTCGGCCATATTCTTGGCCGGATCCAGGTAGTACTCACCGACCCCCACGACCGTATCGAAACCGAACTCCCCGACAAGGGCGACGATGGTCATATTGCGGATGTAGTCAATTCTGCTCATCCCTTCCACGTCATCGCGCACAAAACGCTTCTTCTCATGAAAGAACCTTGAAACGATATCCTTCTTATCCAATTTGTAGAAGTGTTCCTGAATTCGGCGCTCGTCAACCGGTTTGGCGGGGCGGAAGGTAATTTTCTCACCTTCGATGCGCATGGTTTCTTCCAGTTTGACCGGGTAGATTCCAAACACGGATTCGCCCAGGCTTCTTTCAGGTCCGACCATGCCCAATTCTTTGGCCTCGTCGAGCAGTTTCTCCCTATGATCGGGATGGGCGATGCTGATCATGGCCAAAGCCCGCTCCTGGGTGCTTTTGCCGAAAAGGTTTACGGCCCCGTATTCGGTAACCACCCATCGAACATCGTCCCGGGGAACAGTGACAATGGTATTGTTGAGCAGGGGGACAACCTGGCTGTTTTTAGCGCCATCGTCAGCGGCATTGAGCATAATGATTGATTTGCCCTCCCTGGAGCGATTGGCACCCCTCACAAAGTCGGGAATGCCGGAAACACCGGCGTATAGCGTGGAGGACCTGGCATCGCAGGCAACCTGTCCGGCCAGATCCACGGTATGGGCAACGTTCATGGACACCATTTTGTTGTGCCGCGCGATGATGTCGCCGTCATTGACGTAATCGGAAGGGTGAAAATCGACGGCCGGGTTCAGATGTAAAAATTCATACAAGGCCTGTGTACCCAATGCGCAGCTGGCGACCAGTTTGCCGTTGTTGAATCCTTTGACCTTGTTATTGACGACCCCCATGGAATAAAGACGCATGATTTCATCGGTGAGAAACTGGGAGTGGATCCCCAGATCATTCTTTTGCGTTAAAGCCAGACTCGTTGCCTGGGAAGCGGCATCAAGGCCAACCTGTAAGGTCGAACCGTCGTCGATGAGCCTGGCAATATGCTTGCCGATAAGTAGGGCTTGTTCCGAGGTGGGGCGCGGGGTCAGGGCTAAAAGCGCTTCTTCGTGCTCGACAATGGCATCGACATCATTGACATGCACAAAACTTTGGCCCAGCACCATGGGCATCAACGCATTGACCTGGGCAATCACGATGTCGGCGGAAAGCGCCGCCGCCTGGGTGACGTCCACGGATACACCCAGGCTCATCCAGCCGAAATCATCGGGCGGGGATACCTGGATCAAGGCCACGTCGATGGGAATCCGACGGCTTGAAAAAAGTTGCGGCGTCAAAGACATGTTGACCGGGGTGTAAAAACGTTTGTTTGGAGCAAGGGACGCGGACTTGGCCGCGCCGAGATAAATCGAGCGGATATTGAGGCTTTCATCCCGGGTCCTATTGGCGATCGATGTCAAGGGTGTCGATTCGCGAGACATCAGGCGGATGATCTCGAGATCGCTAAATTGCGGGGATGCTTGCGCAAGCCCCCTGACCAGACATTGAGGCTCACCGCAATAAGAGCCAATGAAGATTCGCTGGCCGGATCGAATCAGACTGATCGCCTCGGTGATTGACTTTTTCTTTTCGACGTAGTCGTCCGCCCAATAGCTGTTTAACGTCATAACAGTTTCCTAACGTTCTTCGGGGCGGGCTGGAGGCTGCGTCCGGCCCGCAGGGAATGGTGCTTATCTATTTGCGCCGGTTCTGGGATAAGAAAAGGGCCGGCATTCCCGGGCTTCCTGTTAACCATCAATAGTTGTCATTATTTATGATGGTTGGCAAATCAAATGATTCCCGTTCGGTAGACGTCATGTCACTGGCGGCCCCTGAGTCGAGGTTGCAGCATCTACCGGGACGTCTGCCCCGGCAGCCTCTCCACAGGCCTCAATCCGCCATAACGATCTCGATAATCTGTTTAAAAACGATTCGGAACAGGCAGATCGGACCCTTAGATACGGATCGCAATATTTGATTCTACCTCGGATAAACATCTCACGGTTAAATCAAATTATGGCAATTTACCGTATCCTTTAAAAACCCGCGAAATTGAAAAAAGGCGTGCACTCAGGCACAAAATTCCTTTAGGGCCTGTCTTACGAGTTGTCCGATGGCAATCTGCTGGGGACACAGGCGTTCCACCATCGCATAGTCCAGCGCGGCAATTTCGATGCGACGCCCTGCAGGCAATCGATCGAAAAACGCCTGCGCGCGATGGCGCTCGCCATAGCTCCGCCAGTACATCAAATGGCGCATGATGTCACCCACAGGTGCCCTGCCGTCCAAGGCCGCCTCACAAATCCGGGTGCAGCCGCAGCAATAATCCGATCGGGTCTCACGGGCGTAACGCCGCAGCCGCCGACGGTCGCCAGCGGTTAGTTGGGTTCGGTTCAAGGCCGCCGCCACGTTGGCCATTAGAATACTCATGTTCGGCATTTCGGAGCATATACTGGCGATGTCCGGATTTTCCCAGACCATCATCAGCTTAGCCTGGGCATCGGTGAATCCTTTATGAAGCAACCGGTCGGTCATTTTCTCCTCGGTCCGGGTGCCTGTTTTCAAGGATCCTCCCCCTTGGGTCTTCATGGCGGTCAATCCGATACCGGCCTCGGCGCAGGCAGCGACCGCCCGCTTCATCTCATCGCGTTGCATCAGACGGAAGTTGTAGGACATCATGATGGCATCGATCCAACCGAGTTTGGCAGCACCCAGCATGCAAGCCTCCATATTGCTATGGGTACTGAATCCGAAAAGTCGGATTTTGCCCTCCGCCTTTTTTTTCTCAGCCCAAGCGCGCTTGGCCTCGTTGAGTTCAACAATGTCGCCCACGCTGTGCACGAAAAAAAGATCCACATAATCTGTGTTGAGCCTCTGTAGAGACTGATCGAGCTCGTCGCTCATACCGTCAACGGTCCAGGCGTGGGATTTGGTTACCAGAAATATCTGGCTGCGATTCTGCGGGAACTTTTTCAGATACTTGCCGATAAGTTTTTCGCTGTTGCCCCCCATATACGAGTGGGCTGTATCCCAATAGGTCACACCCCATTTAAAGGCCTGTCTAAGCATCAGCGACGGGAGGTTGAGGCTGCCCCCGAAGCTCAGAATTGGCACTCGTACGCCGGTTCGCCCAAAGGGCCGCGTCGGCATCTCATCGACTTGATCGCGTGGTGCGGCACCTCCTTGAAAAGGGTTTGCGAGGGATGCCGCGGTGGCAACGCCGGCTTTTTTTAGGAAAGAGCGACGGGAAAGAATGTGCCGTTTGGTCATCGTTATATCTCATTGGGGATATTATGGAGCCTCTTGATAATTGCCAGATTACTTTTTGTCAGCTGGGAAACACGCTTACTATTTTTTTTAAGGAGTTGGCAAATCCGCCGATTCCTGTTCAGCAGGCGCTATGTCACTGGCGGCCCCTGAGTTGGGAGCGTAGCATCTACCAATTCGTCTATCCAGGCGACCGATGCCATAGCTTAAACCAACAATAACTATCTCAATATTTGATAAAATTTACCCACTACCGTGACTGAAGTGGTGATGGCGGATCTTTATCCGTGGATTGATTGCGTCCTCCATATTGGCACGCTATGCGTAAGTTTTGAAGGTCTTGCTTTCTTGAATTAATATAAATTAAACAAATCCTATTTTTTTCATTCCGTACCCAAGGTCTGGTAAGGCGGCATTATAATGGCGATACAGTCGAAAAACAAATCAAGGCCCCGGGTAGTCATTGTCGGGGGAAACTTCGCGGGTCTGAAAACCGCGGTAAACCTGCCGCAGAAATTCAATGTTACCCTGATAGACAAACACCCGTGGTTTGAATTTAGGCCCTCTATTCACGAGCTTGTTTCAGGAATAAAGACACCGGCCATGTTGCGATTCTCTAACAAGGATATCGTCAGGAGGGTGGGGCACCGGTTTCTTTCCGGCACGGTCACACAAATCGTGCCGGGCCAAAAACAGGTCATCACGGCATCCGGGAAAAACCTTCACTATGACTACTGTGTGGTCGCCATCGGTGGGATCGCCAATACTTTTGGTGTTAAGGGTGCCGAAAAGTATGCCCTGCCGTTTAAGAACGTAGCCCAATGTCATTCAATTGGCCGAACGTTAAATAGGCTTTCCAGAGCCAAACGACCATTCCACGTTGTTATTGTCGGCGGCGGTCTAGAGGGAATCGAGGCCCTCGGTGAAATATTGCGTGGCTTCCGAAAACACGACGGTCTTCGGGTCAGGATCATCGAACGAGCGGCGAATCTCATGCCGGAAGCGCCGGCAGACGTTGAATCCGAAATTAAAGAACACTGCCGGCGCTATTCACTTGAATGCATTGTTGGCGTTGGCGTAAAGAAAATCACGCCTAAAACTGTCCTGCTCTCCAATGGGCGCCGTTTGAAATCGGATGCAACTATCTGGACTGCCGGTGTCAG
>JAAUYG010276280.1_pt1 | contig 31954 bp, 19 predicted proteins | sample 7278091 | NCBI WGS metagenome assembly JAAUYG01 (sample SAMN14350201, study PRJNA611818) | marine sediment metagenome | isolation source: surface marine sediment (0.6m) | place: French Polynesia: Moorea | collected 2018-08 | reverse complement strand
CTTCAATCATAATTCATATGGCAATCGAATATGGTCAGCTACACCGCCTTCTACTGCAGGCCAACAGGATACACCAATTAAGTGTGTCCTGCTGGGACGAGCCACCTCTCTCTGTAATTTTACTGTAATTTTAAGGGTTTATATTATTTTGTAAAATATTATGGATAAAATATAAAAATATATGTTATGCTAAAATAGAAGAATATCATTCTTCACAAACTGACAAAAAAAGATAGAACCTGCATTTAGTAATTCAATGTACTCAAAACTTTTCAATGCATCAATAAATATTTGCCTTTCATGACATCTACTAACAAATGATCTTCTGAGGGCTTGATAATCCCTGCCATAGTCAGAAGGGTAAACAGTCGGCAATCCTCTTATATCTCAGACTGGTAGATGTATAATATATGTGCACCCAATCCTTTGTAAGACACCACAATCTCATACAGCAGGTTAGGTGGCCACAGTTTAGCACACACCCGCCACTCTCAAATCAGGCGATTGGATATTCAAATATAAATATTTACTCATGTCATTTCATGTGAAAGGGACGGGTAAAGAGTTAGTACCCATATACCAACACAACTGTACAAAGCGCTCCCCTATACCTTGGTGAAGCACCAAGTCAGAAAGTCAACGAACCCACTTCTTTGTATGCCAACTTGAGGAACATATGAGAGCAAACATGGATTCAATTAAAGGTTTTGCCTGCTGGCAATGGGCACAGACCTAGATACAGCAGGACCAGTTTTATACAGCAGCCTCTGCTATGAGTGTGTGACACTTCTGATGAAGGTAAGCACTAAAGGTTGGCCCATATGGAGGTTGGACAGAAATATGGTCAACACTTGCAGCAGCCATTGTCAGCTAGTGTGATGAAAGATCCCAGCAAGGTCCCATTGACAAATGCACGTAAAGTAGCTTGTCAAGTTGCTGTGAGCAGTGCAAATGTGTATCACAGTTATGATACAAGACACTTGGGACCTACTCCAAAAGAGAACAGGGACAACAGGGCAACATAAAGGATATAAATAAAAGGTTCTTCCACTTAAACAAAATTTACTTGGAATAATTCTTATGCATAATATGCACTGCATAGTTTATATTGCATAGGTACAATGTTAAACCGGTATGGCTTCAAAATGATGTTTGTGTGTATATGTTTAATAAATACTACTATCTTTAGGGCATAGTAGGCTCTGCACTGAATTCAGATGCAGATAATTGTCCAACAGAGGTACCCAATACAGGTGACTGTAGTAATCCCCCCACTCCCTACAACCATGCCCTGCCTGCCACCTCACCTCAAGTGGCAGGCAGTGTTTACCAGTGGAGGACAATGACAATTTAGTCAGAATCCTTTCTTTTAAAGGGTCTTAACTTGACCTGGGGAACAAACACTACATCAGGTTCCTTGTTTGACAAGAGACAGATGAAAACTCCCCTTGTCTTTGCAAAGGCCAGATTTGAGCAGATGCTAAATATTTGTCATGGAAGGGATTCTCCAACCACACAGGTCAGGTACATAGGGACATACACCGCACTTGGGTTATTTGAAACACCAATGAAGTTTACCCGGTTTAAGCCTTTGTTTTGCCCATTACTTATCCAATATATACCTGAGATTTATCACAGGATTCAATCACACATTTACTGTTTGGTGTAGTGTCAGCCTTCTAATGGTGGTGACAGATAGGACACATTAGCCCATAAAGTGATTCCACTGAGTTGGACTTAAGGTAACAACGAGAGGATAAGGCCTAAATGTGATAATCCTGTCTCCTAACATGTAGGTGAATATAAAGCAGGTCTATTCACCAATGCAGTGCATATTACATGTCACAATTCCCTATGTTTTCTATGTCTAAAACGTAAGAAGCATGTCTGCAATACAAACAGGCAGGGTTGCATAACTGCTACCATTCCACCAAATGTTCCTCCATGTCTCTAGTTTCCACTGTATGCAACATCTAATACACAGCTGCTCAAAGAGGGTTAGCTGGCTGAGCTAATACTGCTTACCAGGTAATCCTTTTTGGTGCAATGGTAGGATTCAAACCTTGGGACTCAAAACTTAACTGAGTTGTGGATTCTATACATGGAAGATATACTGGTACCTGTTAACAAGGATAGGAAGGCCTGTAAATGTAAGTTCTTACAAATCTTAGAATTAAGCAGTGTTCTATATAATTTCTCAGCTCATCCAAAGGTCCATCCGGACTGTGATAGATATGTAACAAGAAAAGAGTCCTTGAAGGGCACATTTCGGAAGTGGCAGCCTTGCTAGAAATTCTACTTCACATTGCACTGAGCCACAAACCTCAAGTGCTGCAGCAAAGCTGTCCTGGAGTGGCCACTTGAGTATGCAAAGGCAGTTGCAGGTACTCCACATTCAAACTGGGAGGCCTTTCTTGTACATCCTGCAAACCTTACAGTCCGGGACATCACTCCATTCATGTTAGATACAGAGTAAGAGAAATGAAGACAGGAACTTTTTTAAAACCTGTATAGGATACAAATTTTAGAATTACATGTGCTAGGATAGTAAAATACAATGTACAGATTAACTTTTTGTATATTAATTATATGTAATTTGGCAAGTTACTTCAAACCCAACTCAGAAACAGTCCGGTGTCAACAGTATTGTACCCAAACACCCCAAGTGGAATCCACTTGTTATTCTTCCTAAAATATTTTTAAACAGATGAAGAGCTATGGGTACCCAGAAATTTTATTCTAAGAGGCCAGCCCCTGTTAAGCCATCATCATGCCCTCCTCCACTGTTTACACTGTTGACTCCCTGGCAGCCACAAGAAATGATTTGCTGCCTGAAACAAACAGTCGGATCTCCCTGTGTGTGGCACTCTGGGAGATGCTTGACTTCCCATCAGTGAGGACTTCCTGGCCACAGAAGACTTTGCCAGCCAAGGACCAGCAGCCCTCTGTACCTGTGTCATCTCCTATCATGGCCAGACTCCTCACCCTGGCTTTTTATCAGCTCGTTTGGAACTGTTTAAAGAATCGTATGAGGTTTTCCTCCAGTGCCTCCCCTCAGGTGGGTGTGGGGGCTGGCTGCTATACTCAGGGAGGCAATGCCACATGCGGAAACACTCCAAGCTTTCATGCTCTTTTCGGTCTTAATCTGATTTTGATCAGCTTTGCCTCATATCCTCTGGAGCTCTGGAGGCTCTTGATATACAGTACACCATTCTGCAGCTCTGACTCCCCCAACAGCAGATGATTACCAGCTCGTCTGAGGCAAGGTCCATTCTCTGTAATTCCTCCTGACAAAAGCCCTGTTCCTCCCCTCAATTCTAATCAATACCCGAAGCTTTAATAGCAGCTTGAATTAGCGGGTCTGCCTTTCCCACCTTCATTTGGTGCTTCAGGTGAAGTCATAAAGCTTCTAGGGACTCAGTTGAGTATCTGGTTTTGGTAAAACCAAGTTCTTGAAACCAATACCAAGTCAAGAGAAGTAACAAAGATTTACCACAGTACTTCATTCTGATAAAGTGAAACCAAGTTCTCCACACAATGCCCATATAACTTCTTACCATTATTCCTAAACCATGCAGCCAATTACCTTAAAGTACTGTTTACCTTCTTGAAGTTTCTGAGTACTGGTAATTACCACCTTACTCAACAAGTTATTGGGGTATGTATACATATCAGAACTAAGGAGTTGGATGCACATGTATACTAAAAGTCTCTTGTTGCATCCACATCCAAAACCCCTTATAAGGCAAAAAGTTGTCAAGGAAAAAATTGCATAAGCATGAAATTTTCTTTATCTATGTTGCCATTATAATAGCATTCCTGATGGGATAATTACAATCCATACCCATTTAGAGTAATAAAATGCTCTCAGAAGCCCCAGTTTATTAGGTGACATACAATGGCGCACTGAGCTTTGGACTGTATCTGCCCATCTAACCCCAAAGTAACCTGCTTTGTGCCTATTATACTGCTGGGGGGACAGAGTTTCATCCTGAGTGACAACCCCAAAAGACCTTGGCTTGGGTGTGCCAGTACTCTTGCCACTAATAAACTAATTCCACCCCTTACTTCCAATACTCTGTGGCAAAGTGGTCATCTTTCCTTCCACAAGAAAATCTAAGCTTGAGGAATTCTCAGCATTTAAAGTTCTAAAATTTTATTTGTCCCAGTGTTTGTGAACGATGAAACTACTTGTGCAGGAAACAGTATGTTAACCTGTACATACATGTATATTTGTGTTTGGACATTATTAGATGTATGAAGCTAGCAGACTACAAAATTATGGTAGAACTGCAAGCAAAGCATAATGACACAACTGTTGGAAGTGTTCACAAGTCCACAATACCACATCAACGTGTTCTCTTTGCAGCAAACCAGAAGTTGGGGTAATGGAATAAAGGCCATTTATTCCCACCAGTCATTTTCTGTTTCAAACCAATTCCAGGTGTCACAGATGTGTTCCTCTGTCAAAGCTGGTTTTGGTTTTAGTTCAGGATAGCCTGGCCTGGATCTTCTAATTATAAATGTTGTTACTTTTTTTAAAAAATCCCTTGGCTTGTCACCATTGACCCAGACTTATTGCAAGGTAAGGTGTGACTGGATCAAAGGCCTCAATCAGAGAAGGTAGGCCACCCGCAGCTGTTCTGTCCTTTATACACTTGTCCAGTTCTGGATCACTGATTCTAGGCATGGACACACATTCAGCCCTTGCCTGGATCCACCACTGACTTAGCATTTCCAGGACACCCATTCAGGAAGGAATTATTCAGTCAGCACCTGTCCAATGTAATCTAACCTACATAATGAATTCACCTGTTCAACAAACATCAAGTTAATCCAGGACAGAAGGACCTCTTCGGGGTCCTGTCTCTTTTGAGCCCAATGGCCAAGGCTGATCTGCTGGCCTCATCATCTGTTTACAAAAACTTAAGAAAAGAAAGACAAAGAGCTACATGTAACTAGATTGATTTCAGGTGACTTTAATCAGATTCAGATATGCCAAACTCCTGGCTCAAGATCCAGATGCCTTATTCGCAACTGAGGACCATGGACATGAGGCCTATGGGGCACATTTTGCAGTCACCTAGGGAAAATATCAATGCCAGGTGCCAGCCTCTACAGGGAAATAGATGGACAGTTATCTGAGTTTTCATTTCTATCATTCTCCAATTCCCTTTCCACTGATAAGCCCAGTGCTACTGGGCTTTGGAGGGTTATTTTAAACAGCCCCAGCCAGTGCCTGATGTTGGTATGACCCTCCATCTGTCAGAATATGGTCTTACTGATCCTATCCTAGCTTCCCAAGTCAACACAGGAAAGGGACAGACTTGGCACTTATCTGACAAGTTATCAGTCAACACCTTGAGAAATATTCTCCCAATTCAGGTAATGAAAGTGAGATGAGAGCAGGCAGACCAGGTGACAACACTGGGCCAGGTAAAGCTTGCTAAGGATCAAGATTTATGGTCCTCCACCTGCCTTCATACCTCCTCACACCTGCCCAGGTAAACCCAGTGTGCAGGCAGCAAAAACACAAACCTGGGATCCCACACACACAAGATGCAACAGTCAGGTTCCAATACTCCAAGAAAACAGCTACACATAAACCCAGCAGTTAATATTTTACATGGCGCCAGAGGAAAAAGCCTGACAGGTATGACACTAGACACTGGAGATAGCAACTGTTTTTGTTTTTGCTGGCCTGACATCACAAAGCCTGAGCAGCTGTAGAAGCTGTAGGCTGCCATAGCCCCAGCTTTTCCAGATCTGCCTGTGTAAACTGTTATCCCAGAGAGGGGGGTGTCTTGTCAAAAATCTGCCCACTGGGCTATGATACATTGGTCTGCCAGGAAAAAAAAAGACCACAAAGACAGGAAAAGATGAGCCAGGCACAGGATACCACTTCTAAGATGTGAGGAGCTCCAGCGGCAGTCCCACACAGTTGCAAAAGGATGTGATGCCAAGTCTGATATACCAACTCATAACTTTTCCTGACAAAAGATAATGAAAGAATTACAAAACACTGCCCCTGACAAGCAACTGGCCAAGCCTTGCACCCAGGCAGCCGACTGCCTGGCTCCTGGGCAAGGAAATTAGGTGCTCTTATGTCACATACCTTGCCAAACAAACACATGCAAAAATGGACACACTCTGATTCAGAGAAACAATAATAAATGGCCATTACCAGTGTCATGACTAACAAAATCTGGTAGATCTTATACCATGTCATGACCAGACATGTACAATTCTGACTTGTAAACTACATCATGTGGAAACTTCCATGGCTTTATTTTTTAACGATTTTTGGTTGGTTGGTTAGTTGGTTGGTCGGTTACCAATCAAGAACACTAACATTATTTTCTTCTGTAAACAGGCTCTGTAAGGAATATGCCTCAAGTGTTCCTAACGTATCAGTGTAGAACAATAACATTCACTTCACACTCTGGCAGCCAGAAATGGCTAGATGTTTCCCCAACGCCAATCACATTGCTAACGTGGACTGCCCACTGCTTGCTGTGTTTTCCTTGAGGTTTCACATTCTGTCTGTTTGTGCTCTCATATAATGAACTTGGTACAAATCCAGTCTTGCCCCAGTCCCAGTAGTCAACCCAGCGAGCTGGAATTGTGTATCATATGCAATTACAGGGCTGCTGTGTGTAAGTAGGCACAGCTGGGGGCCTCCCATATGTACCCAGGTCTAAATCCCTTTAGCAAGGTCATTTGCAAGGAGGGAACCAGTTTGCAAAGGATGCCTGCATTGCACAGTGTTCTCCCGTTTTCAAAGAACTCCCTCCCCACTGATCCCAAAACATTCACACTGGCATAGATCCTTCCCTGGAAACTCTCATATTGGCCGTTGACTAAAACTGACCCCCATCACTAGAAAGTTTGTTGTGATGAAAAGTTCTGTTGCTGGGGGTGTTTCATTATGCTATGTCATCAATCCTCTAGAAATGCACTGAGCCAGTAAGATTTCTGCATAAATCATGTTCCAGATGCCTGGTCAAAGAAACTGGACAAGTCCTGTCACCAAATGTCACACCCTCTCAATCCACTTCCTAGCTGTAAGATCTGGGTACCTCCCCCCTGCTTGAAGGTTATGACAGACACCTCTCCTGGACCTCAAGTTACTGATACATGACCACTGGCTTCATTCTGGAGTGATCAGTGTCAAAGCTATCAGTCCCATTAGTTCTTGCAGTCTATCATCCCTGGAGTAAGGACTTTCTGGATCATCATTTCTGGATCAGTGGACGTGTGTGAACCTGCCACCACCCCTCCCTGTCAGCTCGGTGACACTCAAAGAAAACAAACATGACACCTTGGCGAGTGATGTTCTCCACTGATATACAGGTGTTCTGGTCTAGTTATACTGCCCTTATCTTCAGCCTAGCTGCCTTTGGCTAACTTTTCAGCTAGATCTTCACGAAAGCCACAAATATTTTTTGACTGTTTTGAGGGAAAACCATCATTATCACCTTTTTTGTCTTCAAAGTTGAGTTGAGAAATATTATCCTTACAAGACAGTTTATTCCTTTATCATGTTTATGTATTATACTGAAAGAGAAGCAAACCACAAATCACACAAAATGTTGGGACTGTGATATATAGTCACTGAGCTGGATGATTCCAATGTCAGAGTTATACACTTCAGCAACTCAAGAAAAATATATTTTCCTTCTTTCTAAATATCAGTGTGGGATCCTAGAAGCCGGTTATGAGTATATGGCACATTCCTGGCTGCAAATATCAGAGGGAAAAAACTGGCAGCTTGCATTTTCCAGCACCCAAACTGCAGGCCTCTGCTTGGTTACCTTAGCTCCAAACAATAGCAGGAGAAGTGACTGGTTTGTTATTGAGAGAATGCTACGCATCCCAGCCTGGTACATTCTGCCTAGCCTTACCCTGCCAGTCTGCCACTCTGCCTGCCACAGAACACTGGAAGAGATGGAGTGAGACAAGGGGAAAGAGATTACGAGTGGAGAAGCCACTACTGGCAGAGAGGTAGGGGGTGGAGGAGGGCAGCCGGGGAGGGAAATGAAGGATGAGGGAGGATGTGAGATGTCAAAGGTCATCCATAGGGACTGATACCTTCTCTGACAGATGCACTTCTCCCAAACATTCAAATTTCACAAACCACCTGCTTAATGAATTTAGGCAAATTTTCAGAATATAGGATTTTTGTTTATCCAAACGGGTAGCTACATCTATACGTTGGTATGTTTGTAACATCATTAGTCCCTACAAACTGCTAACTTCATTCGGCATGGTTTCTTAAAAGGGTTCTCTCCTAGGGCAAAATGAATAATCAGTCTTTGATATTTACATATCATGCAATGACCCTGATGTATGATGAAAGACAGGCAATAGGTGACAATTAGTGAAGTAGGGAAACACTAGACTAAAGGACCGAAAAGCAGTCTCACACATTACTTTCAAATACTCCCCAGATCATGCCGATGAAAGCTCCGTTATTACACAAGCATGCTGCAGACACAAAATGCCTGCAGGTGACCAAAAACACACAATGGCAACTTATGCGACTACCAGGGTGAAAGCATCTGCTGAAACTGAAGAATTTACAGACAAGGGTAGCATTACAATAGGCAGACAATGATCCAGTGGGTGGGTGGGACCTGAAATGTTTAAAAGTGTCAAGGAACTTGACATGCATGCAACCTAAGCTTGATGATAGCCAACTCCGACCTTATATTATATGTACAAAGAGATGTATAAAAGTCTTTGATCTTCAAATCATTAACATATGGTAGATATCTTTTTTATAAACATATACCACAAATTTCCAGGAACATGCGTCCAGCCAACCTTTTTGTACAATATTGTAAGTGTACTGAATGACATTCTCCCAGTAGCCAACCAGCGCCCATGCAGCTGCTGTGTGCAAGATTTCCAAAGCCCAGAGTTCAACTTTCATGGATGAACTGATTTGAAAACCTTTTAGCTTCAGGGTGTGCTTCACTTTCCCTACCGGCTTTCTTCTCCCAGGGCCCCTGCTTACCAGTTTCCATCAGCGCTGACACCCGGCTGATGTTTCCCCCTCACTCCACTCACCCATCCCTGCAATGGTGATTGCTGCCAGATCCGGTTTAGATCAGTCTGGATCGGCTGTGTCCCAAGTGCGAGCCTTATGTAAACTCTGTGGTGCTTAATGTATTTCTAATGGAGCTAAATAGGTAAACCCTGACCCTGGATAGCTATTGCCCCATTGATCCAGAGTTGTTCTGTCTATTTCATGGCACATCTTGAAGGCTTGGCACTAGTCCCGGGACTGTCAATTGGGAATCCTGATTCAGAGACAATCCAGACATGATTACCTTACATGCCCGGGAGATACAGTTTGAAAGGTGGCTTTCAGCAGCGTTCTTGGGTTAGCTGGTAAGGTATAAACTCCAGGGGCTATGACACCCTGGGTATGCAGACTAGATCCTCAACATCAAAACTATTTTACCGGATTTTAGTTAAAAACTAGCCACACATTGTTTAGCAACTGGATATGTACTCCCACCCACACTACCGCCCACTACATACAGATTCTATTTTATCCCTCAAATTCCAAATTTCCTGAGCTGTTGTACTGTTGGTATTAAGTTGTACAAAACATGATTATATTAATATAAGCTTCTACAGCCTAAGCATAGACGGAAGTCCTAGTGAAAGTAGGGCTGCCTATACACATTTTGCGTACGGCCAGTATACAAACCTCTTGTCTAATTATGAAAAGTTTCTGTCAATGATTCAAGCACAAAGACTGCCAGTGATTTTCTGCCATTCTATCAGCAGTAGATACACCTATTTCACAATCTGCCTTTAGATCTTTTCTCTTTTCAGACAGGTTTAGAAACATCTGCTGAAGTCTATCCCCATGCATCAAATGCAGGGCCTGCCCCTTTCAGGTCTTTCCTTTAGATCTGGCCACCTGGACCTAAAAATGATGATGTTCCAGATAAAAAATGACGGAATCAATAGGCGTCTCTCCTCCCTCCCTTCCCCATTGTGAGATACCCCCAACCCTGTCCTGTCAGCCCCAATCCAGAAGGGGCCATTCCAAGGCTATCCAGATCCCTGCTGCTCCAGGTGTGAGCTTTCAGGAACAACAGGATCAGTCTCAGACCTGAGTCCAGATGTCCCAGCTTACCTGACTTTGATCTGCTGGGGAGACCTATAGAACAGTATAGGTATATGGTCTGCACAAAGTTGAGGTTGTGTCCAGAGGTGAGCCCAGCCATTAGAGGGAATCCCTACCATGTGGACTGCAGTCTACCATAACCCACCAGGGGTTCTAGCCCTGGAAGTTTTCTGGAATTCTTGGATTGGTTTAGGCAGTTTAGTCCCTGGCATCCTCCGCAGCCCAGATCCCAACTTGTCAGTGGCTGGTTGAAAGTGTTATCAGAGCAGTTACTGTTATTGGTGTAACTGCTGTCCAATATATCATTCTTGGTGTCATTCCCTAGGACTCTGGCTGCTCTCCTTGGTTTCCTTGCAAAAAAGTTATTACACATGCCATGAGATTAAGTATTCATCAATCAAAAAGCTGCGCCCCTCCCCCCTCCTTCCTGTAGGAAAAGAAAGCCAAAGGAAAAGAAAAACATACAGGTGTGATACATGGTGTAACAAGCCGACTAATCCACATTATAGCATACCAAAGATCAGAGATGCATGTGCAGGGCCCCAAAAGAGAAATGCTAAAGTGTCATTCTTAGTGGTTTGGTAAACTTGCGTGTCATCAATTCTTCCTGCCTCCAGATGATCTTCTATCAACTTCTTTGCCTTCTGGTATCTTTGCACCTGACAAGTGAAGTTGGAGAGCAGACTGGGTGAGAAAATGCCACAGCTGAGTGAGGTAAATGTCGTCTATGGCATCAGCTGAAGGCATGCTGGCTGATCAAGGACTGGGGTCTTAGCTTATCCCTGACCCCTTCCTGGGGAAAAGGCTGCTGGGACTTGGGAGCCACACAAAAAGTAACAATTTACCTATAAACACATCCCTCAAGATCTTGAATTTTATCTTATTATTTCCAGAAGTAAGTAGGGCAGAAGACTGCACTATCTTAAAAGATCATGGATGCAAGTGCCTACCAGATTACCAGAACAACTCTACCTCACCTATTACTGGGAAGGAAACATACTGGTTCTCCATCATTCTTGTGCTTGCAAAAAGACCCCCTCAGACACCCTAACATGCATAAGTAGTATAGGCTGATTGTACACTAGGTGTCAAGTATGTTGAATTTAACAGGCTATTTCACTAACCTATTATGTTACCCTTTTTCTGATGACAACACAAAATTAAGACGGGCATCCTTGGCAGCTTCCCAGCCGTATATTTCTTAGGCCGAGGTACGCCAAACCCTTCATTGAGTAACCAGAGACAATGACTTAAGTTTAGACCACATGCAGAGAGGTCACACTACTACATGTCCACACTGGTTGTTATCCAGCTAGATTCTGGGCAGTTTAAGTACAGTGTAATACTTAACACTCCAGTACAAACAGAAACTTCCTGCCTGTGGCACTGTGTCTGACACAAGGACACCTAGTGAAAGCTGGTAATATAGACTAATAGATTGCCCTATTGTATAGGCAACACTAATGAGATTGACACCAAGTTAGATTCAGTCTCATCTTTGGCGGCCAAACCTGTCATCGCTGTCAGCACATCCCAGGGTCCATCCTGGTGACAACAGTTCCACTGCCCCCTGCATGAGTGTCCACAGCTGGACAATGAGGCGGCAGGGGGCCTTCAGTAACTGTCACAGCTGTATGTGGCTCCTGTATAAAGTTCTAAATTTTCTGCCCATAGATCTTATGTTACAGTATGCGATATAGTATATTACAGTATCTCCACAGTTACCCCAATTAAAAAAATATACCCTGGTACCAGCATTTATTCATACAGGGGTCAAAGCAATAAAGAAGCATAAGTCCCCCTGTACCAAAAATATGTCATCCAACCCTTGGTAACAAGGACCTGGTCATCATCTATCCAAAGCAGCTACTACTACCTTCTGCCTGACTGCTGCTGTCAAACATCACTGGCCAAAAGTGCTTTCTCAGGTTGGTCTTTTTCACTAACCCCTGGAGGTCTTAACAACACCTAATTTTACACAGTGAATAATATGTTGTCCCTCCTTTATTTGCTTTTGCCCCATGATGGAATAAGAAAGCAATGGCCCCCTGCTGACTGTAAGGGGCTTGTCCATGTAGAACACTTCTTCACAGGGTCATGGACCATTTACTGGCTTTGTTCCCTTTCTGCGCTATGCTCCACTGAGGAAATGCAGGCAACAGGGCCAGTTTATTAAAAGGCAGTCGCTGCTCCCATAGCAGATGGGAATACAACTTGCTGAAATGTTTAATAACAAAAATGCCCTAAATGTGAGCCCAATGCACAAAGACTAAGAATGGAATAAAAAGAAGGCTTCAAGTATTTCAGCAAAACATACTACCAAAGCATCCAATTTAGTTTGAAGTCACAGAAACCCCAACACCAATGTTTTCAGTGTCTGAAGCCCCCCTCATAAATGCAGACAACTTCTGATGATTTTCTAAAGATAATATATTTGAATTCAAAAGGTCTGCTTTCTTGGAGAAATGCCTTCTTTGTGCATGCTTAAATATCCATTTCCTATACCGCACATAATGAAACAGGAACCTGAGATAACATTCGTTCGTCATTTTGACTAAGGTATCCTTTACAAGCTGCTCTATCATCTTGACACGTAATTGGCAAACATGCAAAGGATGATGACAAAATAAACTCTGCACTTTAAACTCAATCAGAAAAAGTATACAACTATAAATCTTCTAAATCTATTCATCTTTGACACAATCTGCTTCTAATGATCTTTTGTGTGAAAATAATATGACAGAAAATAGCTGAAAAATGCTACCAACTTATATTTTTAGAACTGGTTTGCCAGTAATAACTTTACCTACCTCAGGAAACAACATTTTAACAAATGCCAGAACCAGAAATGAGCAGTCATATAAAACTAACTGCAATGCTACAGATGTTATCATGTCCATGCTTAGAAAGTCCGGAAAATACTTCTAGTTCACACTTGGCGCAATTTCTAACTTCTGCTCATGATTAATTCTGATGAATGTAAAGCTTTTGTAAAATAACTGACTGAGTAAATCAACATAATATCAAAAGTAAAAGAATTACTGTCATTTTTAATTGGTCCCATCTCAAACATGTGGAAGTGAAGGGACTTTAGTTTGGATCCAGAGTGACTGCTGTTGGAACAGCCAGCAAGTGCTCCTGACCACACAATCTGTGAAGGCTCTGATCAAAACTTGGACATCTGGACACCTGGCAGGAGGGGCAGGTTTGTAAAATTCACTGGAGCTGTGGTGGGTTTTGAAATTTCCCATCTTGCATTTGTAGCCAAGCATGCCTGCAATCAGACTGGTCACACTCACAACATCTGCTGGGCTTGATATAAAGCTACAAAATCCTGGTACGTGTACTAAGGTAACTAACTGGCAGCTGAGCACTGGGACTTCTGTCCATCCAGTGAGAGTCAGGAAAGACATTCTCTGATTTCACTAAGGGAGATATACAATGGAAATGAATATCAACAAACCACAGGAGTGACAAGGAAAAAAATCTCCCCATACCTTCCGATCTTCTAAACCTGAACTTGAAGCCCACCACCAAGAACTTGAGACTTGAGTTCCTCAAATGTGGGCCAGAGATAACCTGTGATTGCAGTTAACATTGAAAGTGATGGTAAACACTGCCTGGAAATCTGGATTCTGCCTTTTACTCTACACAGTTAAATCCAACCAGCTGCCAAAGTAGGTCATGTGGGATTTCTCCAATCCATGCACAACTGCTTTCATTGTGATTAGCTTTATTCCAACAATGTACTCCTATTGAGCCATGTTATTCTTTGCTGGGAGCCTCAAATATACCAGTAGCAAGTCCCTGTAGAGATTTCCCAGATGTAGCAGGACCAGAGGCAGGATCTTGGTGTTGTCTGGGGGAACTGTAACCACTTTTCCTGTATGCTTCCTGGTGCCTCTCAACAAACAGCATCCAAATGTAGGGAAATGGGCTTTCGTGTTGTTCTAGGGGCAGAGTTTAATCCCATAATGCACCTCTGTTTCTAGCAAAGTGGAAAGTAGCTAAAGTGTGCTCCTGTGTTCGATACTAGATGTTCCAGAACATGGAGAGAAATGTATGTGATGTAAGGGATGAAAAAACTTCCAGAACATCATGTGGAACACAATTTAGATAAACTGTATACTTTATACAGTGCGCATAAAAATGTTTAAAACTCAACATGCTCTCTTTTGGTACAGTAGATTCGCCAATATCCTTTTGAACAACAATTCATAATACAATAACTATGAGGTTACGATAAGCAATATTATTTAAAAGTTATGACACTTAACAAACATAGGCCAACATAGGCTGACTGACATTAGAACTTTTCCAAATCCTAAACTCCTTGGGGTCCTGCTAACCACATGAAGGGGTTGTGTACTGCCTGGATATCCATCAAAGGTACACATCTCTACAGGGACTCATGCATCAAATGCACATTTATTTTCATTGTGCAGGTGGACCAATGGTGATAATGCACTTAATCAAAACACCAATCTTAGAGCCTTAGCCCCTTTCCTGCCTTCACATGGTGGGATGCTGCATCTACTGACTAGTACCTTGAATGGAGGGAAAGGAAAAATCATGGGTTGGATAAGGGGGACATCTGACCTTGTTTGCCCAAGGCACGTGACCCAAAACCAGCAAGATGCCAGCAGTTGTACTCTCTCTGGGGATACAGAAAGATAGCTAGCTATTGAGACCGGGTACAGCACTGATGTGTCTAAAAACAAACCACTGTAATTGAAAATACAAGCAATTGACAGCAGCAGCAGGACCAACTGCTTCACACACCAAACAGTGAATTGTAACTGTAGATGTTTGGAAGGCCCACCTCCATAGCCATTCCAGGTAGCAGCAGCAATAAAAGAGATAAAAAGCCCTTCCCACTACTACATGTTACAGTGGTAACCTGGATGTACCTAGAAAGACCTTTACTGGGACTCACACTAGACAGTGCTTGTGAATAGCTATACAAACACAAAATCCACTACATGCCTACTAAAACTGATAGCACTGACAATATGGCCATCCCTGATGAGGATTTAAAATGTAGAGATATGATAAAGTAATCCCTTAGATTAGCTGAATAAGATACTATAATAGTTTAATCTCTGCATGGGCCTGGGAATGGTAGCTGTAAATATGACATTTCAGAAGTGCAGGATTCACATGACAAAACAAGTCCTTAAATGCTTTCGAGCTTGTTGTGAACCACATTTAAAAATGAAAATTTATACAAAAGAAATGTTCCGGTGTACATGAAAGTACATATTTGTAAGCGTAGTGTTGACAATACTGGAAAATCAATCAGCATTTATACACTAAGAGATAGCCAAAGGTGAACAGATAGAACCTTTCAATCACATCGTAATCAACGAAGTTTCAGCAAATGCTAGGCATTTATTCTGTCTCAGCAGAAAGCCATATTTTAGTTCAGGTATGAGGTCTGCTCCTCTTCTACAGAAAGAAGTTCTCCTGCTTGAGGTCTGGCTAAAGAGAAACCGACCAAGTCCCTACCTGTGGCTATCGCAGTGCTAATGTGGATGCAAAGAGCCAATGGTGAGCTAATGACAGCAGACCAAGCGCCCAGTCCTACCTGGAAAACTTGGGAGGTTGCTGAAAATGACTGTTTGTGTGCCAGCAGAACTGGAACAGGAATGTTCATGGACCTGGCAGCTATTACCAGCCACCACACATCTCTGTGGACTAAGGGATGAAGTAATAATGGGTGGACGACCAGAGCAAAAATAGAATACTACATTTTTAACTAAAGCTTAGTGTATGGGATAACTATAAAAGGGAACCACAATTATGAGGTGGATAATGGTCTGATAATTTGGCCAGCCATTTGCTAGATATATTGTTCCAAAACTTATTTTCGGAATAGTTTAGTCATTATGATATGGCTACCAAGAATTTGAATTTGTTTAGCGGAAGCAAATTACATTTTTTTTTCATCAACACACGTCCCAGAAAGTTCCGGGGCTAACTTTAGGCAATGCACCTTAACAAAATTGTTACCTGACAGCATTTCATCTTATAATGCCTGACAAGTGTCATTTATGGCAACATGATCACTTGTGCAACAGCTGCAAAGTTGTGACCAGAAATTCTACAAAATCCCAACCGATACCAAGTTCTCAATGGGGTGTAAAGCTGTTTGACATGTCTTATGATAATATACTAGCATACCGGTAATTTAAACAAAGTGCTATATATATATGATCAGTACATGCCATGCACATTGCATAATTCTATAAGTCAATCAATTCAAGAATGAATTTGATCATTACTTCAAACAAAGTCCGCAAAAATATAACTTTGATCAACCCATACAATAATTTTTACTATCATCATACATGTATTTCATTATATCACACTTCCCATCTGGGCATAGAGGTGCTCAGTAATTACTTGAGAATAATTGGGAATCCTGTATACGGCTAGAGAGGCCCAGTCTGGGACCACAGAGAGTGCTCCAGCTAGTAACAGACTAACAGTGGTGTCATCTTTATGGATTACATCACACTATGAGTAATAATCAGAAAGCATCTCGGATCATTCATGGAAAATTTTTTATTATAAAAATTTTGTTGCTTGTACTTTGAGTATTTATTAAAAACAGTATTCTCATGACCTGTAGTTCATCCTCAAATGCATGTTACATACATGCAGGGTAGTACATTTACTACCTGCACATGTACACCCAGTGTATACCAAGGTGACAAAGACAATTACAAAGGCTGTGTATAGAAGGCCAGGTACCAGAAGACACTGGACAGCACACGACTTAATTGGGTGACAAGACCTGTCCTCTGGGATGTCATCTCTAGGTCAAAGTCTCTTAACTACACAGGGACAACCAGTAATGAAGAGGGTGCAAATGATAAAGCAGCCCTTGAAGTAGACAGCCACACACAACCCCGCGCACACCAGCACACCAATATCGCAGGCAGATTGTGTACAGGATGCTACATACAAAGGATGACAATCTATTTCACAGGGGTAATAAATGGCTGTCACAACTATCAGCTGTGTGGGCAGTCCCTGCTTTAACAACCTGGTGTGATGTTTAACTTGGTAAACACACAAAAATTTCCTACCGCCTGTTAGATAGTTGTTAAATGTCTCTATCTACAGCAAAGAATTTAGCACATAATCATGACGCCAGGTTTACAAGAGAGAAAGAGCTGCTTTTATTTCTGTTACTGTTTTGGTGTTTATGACACTATTTATTTACATTTTGAAAGCTCAAATCATATATCCTGGTAAACCTTTTGAACTTAACAGGGGTCATGGTGGTTTTGGCAAACTGGACAAAACCTAACCAAATTTCCCCTGCTCAACTTACAATCCTGGGACCACATATAATTAATACTGTATATCACACAGCTCTGAGTCACTAAGTAGACAATAGAACCTAGTATAGATGACAATGTATTATATATGGTGCATTGTGTCATGTACCAGGTATATTACCATAATTGAAGTGACTGTTTCACAGACAGAAAAAGTTAAAAAACCCACTTCATATACATTAAAAACCAGATGGAGAAATATATTAGTAGGACAAAATCTACACCTTTCTACTACTATAAGTAACAGTACATTATATATTTCTTGTATATTAGTATAAACTGCTTGAAAACACACATCAGCAAAATTGGTAAACACATAGAAATTGTATACCTAAGATCAGTTAGATGACTGTAATAGACAGTGCAAACAAAGTGGTCAAACATTGTAAACAGGGTAATTTAGACACAGTTCAGACTACAGAAGATACAGGATAGGAGGCAGACACACTGGAAACATGGAGAGACGCAGTTCTACCACCACAACCACAATACAGTCCCCAGCACTGCAATTACACGGCCACATAATAGACTCGTCTGCCACTATAAAACCTTCATCTTGGATGGGGTTAGCAAGCTTTTAAGAAATATTTTTTATTTCAGGGCCGGCCTGGTTGTTTCAGATATCAACAACAAATCATGATCTTGTGTCTGATGTTACTTATATCAGATAACAGATGGAGCTTAGTCACTGAATGAAAAGATATAACTGGATCTTTCCCAGAAGGAACCCTTCCCCACTCTATGTTTCAGGTTGAATATTACAGACTGGAATTCCACTAAGCACCTGGACGGTGTGGACCATCCACAGAGCAATCCTAAATTCATCGTGGCAGTGCTGGTCATTCAGGTAGTGCTGGATTTCCTGGTCTATGGCTGATGTCCTGGAGCTGCCTCAGTGGAGATGGAAGGGGATGTCCAGCTGTGGCCTCCCCCAGCCACAGCTCTCACCCTGCACAGGGCCTGGCATCCCCTGCCTGCCCTCTGGCCAGGTACCTGTCAGAACTGACCAAATGACCTGCCTTTGATGAGTAAAATATCATCCACCTCCAGTGTGAGAGAAGATGAACAATTATAAATCAAAACTTGGGAGTCATAATGGCTTTTCCCCTCATCTCTTTCCTACAGGTGATGTTTATGTGTGTGAAAAGGTCATAACCTAATTGCTGGATCGAGTTTCCACTGGGTATCCAGACTGCAGTAAGTTCCTTCCCTCAGGACCCCCTCCCCATTCCCAAACAGATATCCATATCAACTAAAAGTCCGGAGCAACCCAAGGTTATTGACATAAGCACTGGGGGAGTGCTGCTGCTACCACTACCTTCTAGGATATTGTATTTATGTTAGTCATTAGTGTCCTGAAGCATTATCATCATACACACATACAGCAAAGTGGTTACCACAGCCAGCACAAATTTACAAGGATGTTTGAAGCTAGGCAGTAAACTGGCAGAACAGTCCACTGCGGCCAATTATGTAGCACTCACGAGGAGGCTCACCAACTGATGACCGGTCACTAGGAGTGCATATCCACGCACACCCGACAACAAAATGTACTCACCACTGACAGTGATGTATACAAAGTCAACAGAACACTGTCATCTTGAGAATGAATTATATTTTGATCCCATACTCATTTGGAGAGATGCAACCTCCAGGCTGGGGCCCTCATGGTTACACATAGCGATACAGAACCTGCTTCTCCTTCATGGACCACTAATGGAAAACTGGGCTCCTCATCAGGGAGAGTTTGCCACCACAGCGGCACTTCCTCTGTGACTCCAGCAGCAATCCGGAACATATAGAGACCACACAACCTCCCTGGGCAAGAAAAAGAATAGCTTATATGCCAGTGAAAAATACCAAACCTAGACACTCATAATCATCTAGGACCCCAAGATTTTTTTCAACCAGAACTTATTTTTGCTGTGACACACACAGTCTGCCATATTGCTGCATGTGCAGACATTGCTGGGCTAACTTTGCCATGGTGCATGCAGAGACATAAGTACAAAGATCATGTGTTATAATTAAATCCCGTATCGCATGTCTGTCTCGAGCATGGTGGATTGCATTTCCCCACTGACCTAATTTCACAATAAAATTGTTGCTGTTTTGGTCTGTCTTCTTAACTCTTAGTCAAAATGACAAAGCCGGGTGTAGGCATTGCTGAGAGTAAAAACTTCACACCACCCCTGGCGGTAGCTTCCCATTACACACTTAATTTCTCTCTTGATGAAATCCCAACACGCGATCAAAACTCACCACACAAAAAAGTGCAGTGGTAGGGGCTTTGTACATCGCCTGATGTTCCACTCCACTCCATCTTCACCAGTCACAAGAAGCACATGTCAGGTTCTAATTCTACAGCGTAATTTTGGCTGGCCGGGACTTCGTCTTGGTCCAGTGATATTTCAGTCTGCATAAATAATCTCAGGTTACCTTTTATGGGTAGACAATCCTGCAGGTGTGCAGACAAACACTCAATACTCTGTAGAGAAGACAAATTTTGAGATGCCCATTGCAAAAACTGGGTCCTGGCTATGTAAGGCCGCTGATAAATGAAAAGCACATCATTCCAGTATTGTTCCAACTTGATAGCTACTAGCTATAGCTTCCTTGTCCTTCCAAAATATGGGGAACTGTGAACAATGCACAGTTGAAGTTCCTTATGAGAAAAGTGCTGGTTAAACATGAAAATGACTAAAAGAATGCAAAGGCCATGACATGTGGTCATTTCATTGTTACCTGCATATATTTGAATTTCCGAACTCATTTCCTATATCCCATTTTGAGGTCAACAACCTAATGACCACGATTTGCTCTCCCCGCTTGGAATTACTCTAAATAGAGAGCTACAACTCAATCGTTAGTCCTTCAAGATAATTTACTGGGGCATTGGATTAATAAATAAGCAACAAGGACAATGGGATTTGGGGGTAATCCTACCTACAGCATTTTGATTATCTACCTTGAACTAGCATTACAAGCACAGATGAGAGCATGATGAATGCTACCTGTGACTGTCAAAGATGCTACCATTTTGTAGACCTATCTTTTGTCAACGAACTTCCTAGCAGGTGTCCTAACAATATACTAAAATACATGGAAAAAAATTCTTGACTAACAAGAGTCAAGTCCCCTGCAGTTTAAAGGGCTTCTGTCCTATAGAAGAGTGGCTGCCTGCTGTTGAATGGGGGTTTTAGTGTCCCTGTGGGTTAGGGCCTTGACCCAGGGAGGTAAACATTTGGTTTTTAGACAAGTTCAGCAAGCCGGAGCTAACTGTAAATGAAAAAGCCATCTTTTCTTACAACATGGGAGAGACACCCCTGTGCTGTTGTTCAGCCAAAACAGGCTTATTCTTTCCTGTTGTCATAATAAATAGCTTAATCTCAGGTCTGTAGGTTGTGGCATTGTTATAAAATCACTCACAAGATCAAAGTTAACAGACTGTACAAATGTTATGTTAGCAATTGAAATTGAGCATGCAAAAGAAAAGGCTGGTGTATGTATGTAATACATACAAGTAATCTTTTACAGGTGGCTTTACTGGGTATTCACAGAATTCTGACAGGATCATATAAGATCTAGAAATCTCATTCCCTTTAACTGAAACTGAAGTCATTTTATTGAAAGTTTATTTTTATTTTATATCTTGTCAGTCTGTTTCATACATTTGTATTAATCAGAATGATGCAGAACGGATTAGCTTATCCAAAGCTTGAATGGATCAGGACAAGAGAAAACCCTGACAGTTGGGCTACGTACAGATAAATCTAAAGCCAGTATGACTGCATTCTCTCTTCACAGGAGCCACAGTTCCACATCCTCCATCCACAGCTAGTCCGAGGGTCAAACTCAATAATATTAACTGCTTGTTGATTCAATCTTTGTAACTTAATCAAGAGACCACATTCAACTCCCTTGACATATTAGGAGAGCATGGTTATAAATGCTTTATACAATTTTCTAAAAGGAATGATGTTCTGGCACCTATTGATCAATTGAGTATCAACATTGACAGAAACCTGATTTGAAGGTCACAAACCCCGAAAACCCATTTGGAAGTGGGTTTGGCTGCTTGGGCTGGCATGTCTGGACCAGCCTTTAGAATTTATTGATGCGAAGTCAAGAACTGATATGTAGTAGAGATCGGAATTTTTTTTAAAGTTTTTATAGCAATTTTTTTCCAAAGGTTATTAATGGAGGAAAACAGGTCAGGTCAACTATTTACACAACTGGTCTAGCATAAATTTTCTGGCCATGTTCTACACTGCATGCAGTGGATTAATGTACCTGTAACATGTTTGACAAATTACACTTTTACACTTAAAAGTTTAAATTTTAATTGATCTCATGTGTACCAGACAACCTAACTTCCATACCAATTAAGACTGTGGCAAAATTATTTAATTTAAAACAGCATCCTAGGTTAATATCATGGTTACATTTTTGTGATCCACCACTGCCTGTATTTCAATTAAAGAGTATAGCAAGTAAGAAATTATCAAAATTGGGACCAATTCCAATCTTGTTCCTCAGTTGCCACATGTACTTCATCTGCTAGACATTGTGTTGAATCTCTTTAACAAGTAACAGGTATTTTTTATTTGAAGAAAATATATAGATAACAGTTTAAAACATAATAGGGAATAATCAGATCAATTAGGCACGCACTCAATGAGTAATTACCCCGGGAGTAATTAGTTAATATAGGCTACTAGTATTTCAGGAAACCAGTAAAATTCTCTGTCTCCAAAACTCGCGAGATACGGATACCTTCAATGATCTGTCAAAGTTGAGTGAATGATCAAACTTACCAGATGCAAAGAAAATCCACAGGATGACGGCTAAGAGGTAAATCCACGACCTTGTCAAAGTATGTGAATCCATTGCGAATTCTTTGCCAAGCAGACGTCAATTACCAGTAGGGGTTCTACGGAGTCATACACGCGACGTTCAAAGTGAGTGCAAACTGTTCTATCACTCTATGGGGAAGACACCACGGGAATCCACCACTTACGACTTAGTATTATCTCATCGTCATCCAGAACTGGCATTATCCGTTGGGAATGAGCACTGCCATGTAAGCCTTTACCAAATCCTGACCTCTCGCTTTGTGCAACAAGTGAGTTTCCCCCAGGGAAATTTCTTTATGTACGGTGTACTGTTAGTAATCCACAACACGCACACAAGCCACACGCCGTGACTGAATGTAGACTCGGCAGACACTACTCTTGGGTTTGTTTCACGTTGTTGACTTCTGCAGTCGGTTTCCACATCAACTCGATCATTGGCCCCTAGAAGCCCCCAGGCCGAAATGGCACAGGGATATAGAAACCGATGTAAACACACATGCACGTGGTGATACTATGCAGCTGCGTGATTGGTTGAAAGTGCTGTCTACCAATGGACCCGGGGAGGTTGCGGTTGGCTGGAAGTTCTTTGCAGGCGAAGAGGTAACCTGTCCACGGGTCTGCGGGCGGTAGCGGCAATGTAATAAATGAAGTCACTCTGACTGTGGAAGTAAACCTGCACGGAATGCTAAAAAAAAAATAAAGAAAATTAAACTTACTAGTATATAGGCCTAATTAATGTCTATCTGATCCGGGATCTGATCCTATACACTTCAGGTTATAGGGGCCTACGCAGTTTGGCACGAAGTAAATTACGTTAGAATGACATTTACCTGTTGTTTCCTATTTTTGTCAATTTATTATCGCCTCAAAACGATATATGAGAAAATAGAAATTTATTAACTTGCCGAAGACCCAATTAAGACTAATTGACTATTCGTAGCGTGAAAGGAGTGGCAACGCATTTGTAACCTACCATCGAAAAAGTATATGAATAGCATGGTTAACATTTACGTAACTTAGTCAAATCTCATTCGGTTGATGTACGATGTTAGATGTATATACTTATACGCATGTATAGGCCTACAGCTGTACGTTGACTTTCAAAAAAATTAGCAGGGTGTATTTATTTATTAAGTTTATTTTTATTGCGTCTTCGTTAGCCTTTTCTCCCGCTGCTGTCTACTTTGTGTAACTAACGTTACAAGCTCCGCACATTTATTGTTTCTTTGGGCCCGGCTGCGTTTGCTTTCTATCGAGATACATTATACGCCGCCACATTTTAGTAACGCCAGGTTGTGTGAGGTCAGTTGACGGTAGCCCTGTGGACATCCTATTGTTTGTCATTATAGATAAAAACAGATGTGGAAACATCGTTTCCAAGCGACTCGCTAAGTGTCTTCTATCTTGCCCTGGACTTGAAATGCAGGTGTTAGGTCGTTTGCTGACACACAGCTCACTAGTGCAACTCTTTGCACTTCAAAATTACAAGACATCTTTAAGAGTTCCACGACCTGACCTACGGCTTGAGAGCTGGCCACCTACACAAAGTGCCTATAGATACCGGTGATCGCATGCAAGCAGAATTTGATGATAATGATATTTGCTTGTAGTTTTCCGACTATAACTAGTTGTAAGTGCATGTGCGCTCGCCCATTCGCTATTCAACTTAGCAAACTTAGTAGCCCCGAGTTCCTGTTTACTGGTGTACTAGCGTAGTAAACACTTCCCGGGGGGAACAAAATAAAGGGTCGTGTCACGGCTACAAACTTAGCTGATGTTGCACGGGAGGGGGGTACGTTTGACCCGAATCCGGATTGGATTTTTTTTTTAATTTTTATATAGGCCCTGTAATATTCTATTTTTATTTATTTACTATGGAACTTTGCCTATTTAATATTAGTTAGCATGTTTTTTTTTGTTGTTTTTTTTTTTTTTGTTTTTTTTTTTTTAAATCTTTCAGGACCAGCTTCTCAAGTATGGGCTTGAAAGTAGAATACCTGATAAAGACTTACTTCTACACGCAATATAGCCTATGCATTCGGTTATGTACAACGCAGTCAGAAAATAAACATCGCTCCAGTAGTTCTGTGAACAAAGCACTATACGCACGGGTCAGTTACACTTTGAGCATGTTTCAGATAAATGGAAATGATTATGCATAAAAAGAATACCGGTATATTAAGGTTAATATTGACACAGTGGCATCTAGCGTCCGTGAACGCTAATTGTAATATTCGAGCGTTGGAACCCCAAATTTTGCGTGCGGATGATCCTTGACTATATTTGTATCCAGTTTTGTGGATAAAGCAAGGATTCGTTTCGGGGTCTGCCGAGTATTCCCATGCCGGAACGACTGGGCTTTGATGGGGTGCATGCTTCTGGTCGCGTTCCTCTCAATATTTGGCTACAAGTGGCTTTATTTTCCACCGCGGAATCGCCAGTTCCGAACAAAGAGCGAGATGTGTCCACATGCCGCCTGTCAATTTAGGTCTGCATACACACAATTGTCCCGTGTATTCTGAAGTATATTGGAGCCAGGCAGTGCCGCTCTTTCGCATGTTGTCTACTAATTGCATTCCTTCGATGGCAGAGTGTCGCTACTGGCTACAACTGCGACGGGAGGAGCCGCAATCAGCAAACCGTTTTATCTTGTCTCCTGGATTTTGTTAGTCTTGGCAAAATATCGATCCTAGATCATTTTTTTGTAGCGCCGTAACTGAGTTCAGAGATATATCTGTTGCTAGCTATATTTTGTTTGAGAGAACAGGGGGTAGGCAAGATATTAGTAGTCGATACAGTTACACGGACTTCCCTGAGTAGAGGTTGCGCAACAGTGTTCAAACATGTATCTTGAAAAAAAAAAAAAAAAAAGAACTGGCGCCATGGCTTTGTAACTTTGTCTTTTTGTTGTTTTTGTTCCGCTTCTCTCGTGAACATTTATAAACCCAAAAGCTGAAAAGGTGAATGTCTTGATTTTCCCCACCACGTATGTATTTGCTGGCAAATGCTAAACTGGGTTACCACTGAGAGATCCGTGGTTGTCTGTGCTTGGGAGAAACGATTTCAAAGTAGATGGCTTTTCCAGACCTCGTAGAGCGCTCCAAACGAAAATGTTTGTCTTTCTGGACTATTAAACTGTCAGAACACATGAGCATCGCTCGTTGGGCGACAGCTGACTTCCTGCGCGTTCAAATAAGCCGCGGCCTCATCAGTCTCATCAGGCGGAGCCATCTGGTTCCTGCTAGACCAGACGGACCGAGAGGTGGTCTGCCTGGGGTCTTCGCCAGAAAATCAAAGGCGTTCTCTGTCTGTGGCGAAGCGAAGATGATCTTCTAATGAACCAGACGCTGTTGCACGTTGCGTAGTCGTTCTCGGGCCGGGGCAGCGTTCTGGCTCTGGATCACGGGACCAACCACCCAGGCTGGCTACAGCAAGCGTGGGAGGAGCATAACTCATATACGAAAGCAATATTTCAGCGGAGAACTCCTACAATTCGGTAATTTGTTGACAAAAGTATACACTGAGAATTGCTGACTCCTCCGTTTTCGGGTTTATCTATATGTTGCGCGGCGAATAAAAAGCTATCCAAACATGCGGCTGATGCAATATATATACGAGCAGTAGTCTTACAGTGATGTTGGGTGGTGAGATATATGCGGGGATATATATGCCACAATGAAGTGCGTTAAAATCGCCGAGATGATCGTCATAGAACTACTTGCCTTGCAAACGTAAACGCCACTCAACTTCAGTCCGTTCAACAAAATCTGCAGCACTACAAAGGGAAGTTGAAAAAAAGGAGCAACTGCTTATCTGGTCCAGACATCTGTATCTTCTTTCTTAGCCCCCCATTAGTAGGTAATTTTGCCCACAGGTTTTCTATGGTATTACAATGACTTGTGGTTTGGGGTAGCATAATGGCAGCAATTTCTAAACCATGTCAAGTTATCAAATGGGTAGATATTTGGAGTACTGCATCCATCCCAGACCGATCTTTCTTTGCAGTAACATACGTGTATAGTACCACTACTAACTGGTAGTATGGATTGAGTAATTCAAGTGTTTGTAGTCCCTCTATTTTGCAACTTTTCATATTGATTATGACCACATAATTTGACCCAGAGTGTGATTATGTTGTGTCCAAAATATAACAGGTGGGTCAACTTCCATTCTTACTCTTATCACCTAGGTCTCCTCGATGAATAGAGGGACCACTGTGCTACGTTCTGATTAACCCATTTAACATTTGTTTGTGTTTTTCATCTAAAGTCCCTGGTTAAAAGTTAAAAACTTGCGAATGCTAGAACTCTATTTTAAATGTATGGATATGAGACTGCTATGTACTGAAGTAGGCGGTAATCACGCCCACTGCTTGGTAGTACCATGGCCTATCTGGTGGTGCTAATCTTTGAGCTAAATCTGTGGCATGGTCCCTTTTTCTATAGTGTGATTTATCATGGTAGAGGCGATAAATGTGCAGCTTATAGTTGGGCATCTCAGTGATGCTAGGTAGAAACTTTACTGTCACCAATATGCAGCAGGATTTTTGTTGGGAGGTACTAGATTCAAGAAGGTATTGTGTGGTACATAGAGGGCCTCAGTATTCTCCCAGGGAAGATCTAGATAATAGCGTAGTCAGTTGCTCTATTACGGTGCTGTGATGTACAGGTACCGTAATATTTATGCATGTTCACTGTGACCATACTTTTCACATCGCCAAGGCAAACTACATGAACCAGGTACAGCATACATGTAACTGTCTGCTAGTATTTATTCCAATCCTGTTGAATGGCTGGCTACTGGGCTTGAAAAAAAAAAGACATCAAACCTCCCAGTATATTTCAAATATAATATCACAACAGCACTTCGATAAGAGTAAATACTTTTCATGGTGAGATATTCACACAAGAGGTCCATGGAGCTTGACACACTGCTTCATGATGGTGGTGAGCATATACCCATGAAGACGTTCACACCAATAACTCCCATTTGCAGGAGTTCAGACAAACATTCAGGTTCCATAGGCCTCTTACTTCCCTTTGGCCACAATGTTAAATTTCAATCTTTTTTAAAAACAAGTTTAGATTTGAAATTTCAAAATGCCAGTAAGTAACATGAGTACTATCGTAGGGAACGTTTAGAAAAGGTTTGGTTGATAAAGCTTTATAACTGTAGGAGTAGCATTTTTAAGGTTTCTTTTTACCCCCATATGGTCCTGTGTTAAGGAAAATTTCAAACTTTTTAAAACAAAGTTTAAATCTGAAATTTCAAAATGTAACTTTTGTGAGGACTGTCATAGGGAACATTCAGAAAAAAAGTTTGTAAAAGCTTCACAACTGTAGGAGCAGTAGCATTTTGAAGTTTCACCTCCATAGCGTCCTGTGTTAAAGAAAATTTTAACCTTTTTTTTTAATTTGAAATTTCAAAATTTCTACAAGTAACTTTTGTGTATGTGGGGAGTGTCACAGACAACATGCAGAAAAAGTTTGCTTGAAAAGGAATCAAAACGTTTGTGAGAACTGTCATAGGGAACGTTTAGAAAAAGTTTGGTTGACAAAGGTTTATAACTGTATGAGTGGCATTTTGAAATTTTCACCCCCATAGGGTCCTGTGCTTTCAAGAAAATTTCAATCTTTTAAAAAAAAGGTGAAATTTCAAAATTGTGTCAATCAGTAACTTCTGTAAGGCCTGCCCTAGGGAAAATTAAAAACAGTTTGGTTGAAAAAGCTTAATAGCTGTAGGAGGAGTGCTGTTTTGAAGTTTTCACCCCTATCAGGTCCTGTGTTAAAGAAAATTTCAATCTTTTTAAAAAAAAATTAAATTTGAAATTTCAAAATTTCTATATGTAACATTTGTGAGGACGATCATAGGGAATATGTAGAAAAGGCTTGATTGAAGAAAGAAAAATCAAAATTGTAGGAGTAGAGTTTTGAATTTGTCTTTCTGGAAAAATCGCAAGTCCACCGGATGACCCCAAAATGACCAAGAACACTACAAGGTCAAAGGTACACCACATATGGCCTACTAGCAGCCTCAAGTCCCAAAATGTTGCTCCGTTTCACTGTATGATGAGCCATTGCTAAGATATTTGCAATCTTTTTTTTTTCTAATTGGCCACTAAAAATGTTAAATTCAATCTTTTTTAAAAAAAATAAAATTTGAAATTTCAAAATTTCTGTAAAGTAACTTATGTCAGGACTGTCATTGAGAACACACAGAAACAGTTTGGTTGACAAGAATCAAAACTGCAGGAGGAGTAGCATTTTGAAATTTTCACCCCCATAGAGTCCAGTGTTAAGGAAAATTTAAAATTTAATTAAAAGTCCAAAACTTAACATTTTGAAAAACAAAAAAAAAAAAAAAAGAAAAGTCTGGAGATATGATGGATAGCTATCTTTCCCCCAAATTTGACTGGCTTGATGGTCTCTGAGAAATCGAGTTAAACGGACAACGACGACGGACACTCGGGCCACAGCAGTAGCTTTGCTGAGGCAGTCAAGACGAGCTAATTGCACACACAATTCAAATCTGAGGCTGTGTAAGTTCTGTTTCAATGATAGTGATTAGCAAAATTTTCACCAAAAAGCACCAGTGCACCACACCAAGGTTAACGGAAATGAAAGTCCCAGCCAAATGCTGGCAAGATTGTTTTGAGGCAATCTGCTCACTTTAAACTAAAATGTACATATACACCAAACAGGTATGGAAAAAATATGTTCAGTACATATAGTGACCTCGCTCTTAAATGGAAATTTCTAAACAGGACATCCTCTCTCAGAAACGACATAATCTTCAGTTGGCAAGTACCACATGTGCCATACATGCCTTTGCTGCTCCCTCTCACCATCGGGCAGCTCTCTAATGTGGACATAATAATTTGGCAGAAGAGGTGTCCCTATTAGAGAATATTGTATTGTTGACTATAACACATATTATGCAGGTAAAAGTATATATTACAGTTAGATCTGTCCCCATGGGTGATCTTCATACATTTATTAGCAAAACTTTGAGGGTCAAAAACATTTTTGATGTGATACACATATTTACATTGTATTTTTCATGAAAAACAAAATAGTCATCGTGATGGTCCTAATGCATGGCATCTCGTGTTCGCAAGCTTTTGATTCTTTCCCTTTCAAATAAAGTCCAATTTTACTTAACAACTGGCACTCCTCACAACAGCTAAATACTTGAAGAGAATAATACTGCAAATATACAACTATACCGGTATCTAGCAATATGAACCAAAACATGTAAGCATGTGTACAGTTCAACTCCTGAAATACTGATTAGGCATGTTTTATCACAGGTTTTCATTTTGGCATTTAGTGTCACATTAGAGCACAGTTATCAATACTGATATCTCAGTAAAACAATGTTGTCTCAACTGACCTCTGTAAAAATGTTTAACAATTCTAATCTATATAGCTAAAAGTGAGTGCAAATCCCACAAATTGTAACTGAGAAACACATATTGACCAACAGAATGTTATCCAGTATCAATACAATGTATATTGGAGCCAATATGAGTACAAAATCACCATCAAGCTACAGGTAAAACCTGTAGTTAACTACTGGGATACAGTGCAATACCCAAAGTCGTTATACAACACTTGACACCCACACAGTACATTTAAGGAATGCACAGAAAAGTAACAAAGAATGTCTAAGATGTTCAACCATGATACAACAGATTCTTCTAAACATTCGTAAAATTTCAAAAAGACACAATGAAAACCGCTTGCAGTTAAACAAAGCTTATAAGAAATACAAGAATTTAGCTATATGTTTACACCTGCAGAACTGTTGTGGGTGCATTAAATTATCATTTTTAACAGCAACATTGTGTTTAGCCTACAATTCCATGCATTGCTCTTGAATTTCTTGGCTAAACCCCTAGCAGGAATGGCTGTTTTGGCGAAGGTGCTGCGATTATGTTTTGCATTGGCGCGTCCATGGGTTTGTTGTTGAGGCTGACGTTGAAGGTCCCTTTCAAAACCGTATCTTGTATGAGTGGGGAGAACTGCAAGAAATACAAACATAGCCATAAATAGTAACAGGCCCCAAAAAACACATGTCATACAGGCATAACATCATCTGTCATTGTATCCCAGTCTCAGTGTTACATTGTCTGACACTGGACTGAAGCACACTTGTTGGAAGATTTGTAACATTCGTCCTCCACTGAAGACTCATCCTAGTGTTGATAATGACCCCACTTCTGTCTGCATGGGCAAAGTTTATGTTGGACTCAATGGAACCAGCTCAATCATTCTCTGTCTGGGACAAGGTCAACCCACTGCCATACTTCAGAATATCCAAGGCAAACTACTTTCCATTTGTTTAAAGCCCTAGCCACTATATTGTACTACCAAATACATGTATAAAACATACTGAGGGACTTGTATATATATATATATATATGTCTCTGACACAATTGCCATAAAAGATACTGAATAAGACAGACCTTTGAGACAGCGGGAAAACCCTGCCCACCTGCAAATTTTCTTGTGAGACATCATCATTAATGTATTACCAGAAAATATATGGGTAACATTAATGTACAGATCTCCTGCCACTCAAATCTAAGTGACATTGACTCTGACGTTTCAAGGTCACTCAAGGTCAAAGATTTTGGTGGCATTGGAGTCCGACTCCCCTTATATATGATTTCCTATTGTTGTCTAATGGTAACATATAAACTAAATCGGTTCCTTTACGAGATATAGGACTTCAAAATCAGAGTAACCCTGACTTTGACCTTTCAAGGTCACTAAAGGTCAAATATGACAGTGCCATTGGACTACCCATCTATCATATCCTATTTGATTTTAACTGGACTAAATTGGCTCCTTTAAAAGATATATTCTGGGTGGAATGTCCCTATTAAGTTGGGTGACATTTTCCCCTCTTTTTTCTTTTATTATTACATGCTTTCTTCTGTTAAATTGACACATGTGCTACTGAGTCTTCAAGATGTCCTTGGCATCTGATCTGAGAAGAATTGCCTCAACCCATTACTGAACTGACTGGCGCCAGTATCAGCCAAGGTAATCTCAGTGGAAATTGTAAACAGTTCTCTCTTTACAGGATTATGCAATAAGGGATCTGGCAAAGGGCTGTGGCCTGTCATTTGCAATTATGGGATGTACTGAAAAGGAACCGGATGAGTCAATCGGTGGAGTGAGGAAGTACACTGATATAATGACTGGTTATATAAGAAGACATCTTATCACCGAAAATTGATTATAAATGCCAATATCAATTTTTGTAAGCTTTGGTGAATTGATTCAAGCAGAAATGTTAAGATGTTAATCAATTGGGTACACATACATGGGACATGCTAGGTATAAACTATACTGATTGCACTTGAATTCATTACATGTATCATGTATGTGGACTTGAGTATGCCCCAAACAGAAGAACTGTACATTAGAGCTATTGGACGTTTTTTCAAGATGTGACTTGACATCTTACCTTGGACTTTGCAGTCATTTCACCATAACATTCTTTTCTAGTGGACTCTGTTTAGACTCATAGGACAGTTTTATACCTGTTTTGGCACTGTATGACCCTTTTGGTGTTGATGTGCCGTTAAACTT
>JAAUYG010133378.1_pt1 | contig 32212 bp, 23 predicted proteins | sample 7278091 | NCBI WGS metagenome assembly JAAUYG01 (sample SAMN14350201, study PRJNA611818) | marine sediment metagenome | isolation source: surface marine sediment (0.6m) | place: French Polynesia: Moorea | collected 2018-08 | reverse complement strand
AGCAGAACCTCAAATTTTAACGTCTTTTGTTTGACGCGGCCGGGGATCGAACCACCAACCTCCCGCATGCCAGGCGAACGCTCAACCACTACACTACCCGGCCGCGGTGATCCAAAGGTGGACTGGTTGCGTTAGGCAGTTTAAGATTAGCATGTGTTTAAGTTATAGCTAACTTACAGTGCACCAAATGCTTCGAGTTTTACATTTGTGCTGTAAAACCACTGCGATTTCTACTTGAGAGTTCAACCGAAAAATTTAAAATTTGCATGCTAATCTCATCTAAAAACAAACTCGGCATCAATCACATCAATCACTGCTTGGGCGGACACAGGTTATCACCTACCATATTCATTCTATCAAGAGCACACGCTGTAATAAATAAGCAGGGTCCAGGGCATTACCTGATAGGCACAAGCTACAGGGAACATTCAGTTAGAATGTTGTTTTTCCTTTAGTAAACCACCATAGTAGACTGACAGTAGAATTTTCTATATAGAATCGTTCCCAGTCTATTGAAGAATAGCATACCAGCCAGTCACTAGGTTGACATTAATACCTGCATGGACCAATTTGTTCATACATCATCAGATCATAGGTTTCAAGTTTTGTCATGTGATTGATTACCTCTAGGCTTTATGCGGTTATGGAATCAACTGCTAAAGGTGTTCAGAGAATGGTTTGCATTATTTCCTGGAAATTTTCCATTGCCTCTGACCAGGACCAGGGAGCCAAGGCTGAGAGCCAGGTGAAGGTCTGTGGCAGGTGAATTTACAGGCACACAGGCAGGAACCACAGACACTGAAATCCTGGCCGAGTCTGAGACTGAATATCTGGAAACTTCACCTGGATTGCCAATAAATTAACCTGCTCTGGAGTGGCTCTGATACTTGCCAGTTGTGTTGGTTCGGACAGTCTGAGAAGAACAGAGCCAGAGGAAGAGAGAAGGAGAATGAAGCATTTTGCAGACCCCAGTCCTCCCAGGCAGGGCAGCAGTAGTATGTGCAAAGCATTCTTCTGCCAAATGCTGCCAGGCCCTGTTGCCATAGAAACAGTTCCTGTGGGTGGACTGGATTGGGATCATTCAGCAGAGTGTATCACAAATATAGGCACAATAATAGAGTGGTGGTGGCCTCCGCGTGACGCGGGGTGGTGGACTGTGGTGACAGCAGATCAGTGAAGCAGGCAGTGGCGACACGAGCATCACCGCCACACAGCCGCCGAAGACTCTCCGTTCCACGCTGGCCTCAGTAATGAAGCATATGGAATATCTTATGTCACGCTGTGACTGTCGTTTGAGGATAATTAACAACGGCCAAGTGCTCTCACTGAGAGGTGCCGACTTTCCCCCGTGTGCCATGAATATTGCTCCGCAGTGAACGCGACTGCCTAGCTATGTCTACATTGCCTCGGTGGCGGTGAATGACGTTACCCACGATGCACTTGGCATGGAGTGGTGCGGCTGACAGGGAGAGGGAGCCACGTGTTCCCAGATCTTGGGGACAGGGAAATCGTGAGACTGTGCGACCACCTCTCCATCATCAAGCAGTTGTAGTAAGTCTATGGAAACCGGGTGTAAAATTCTCCCGGATCAATATCGTTTCCAGTTACACCATACATGTCATACACATGGCAAAATATTACCTGAGCCAGGTTTTACATTAATATGGTTAAAATTCACACCAGGGTAGTCGCCTTCACTTCACACACATGTACAAAATAGAAGAGTACAGTGAAGCCCGAAACATGATACCAGTAACCATGGTAACTGGAAATCACCAGGGACTGGTTACTTAAAAAATCTTCAGCTCACTTAGCATGCTTAGCGATCTTAAGTAGAAAGGCCAATGGGTGCAAATTGGTGATATATGAATCCAAGTCTGGAGTTTCTCTGGAGACTGGAGCAAGAATCTGTATTTTTACCGTTTACAGTGTTCTGTTTTCAAGGCGCCCATGATCTCGAAACAAATGTGATGGCTTGAAATTTTTCAAGATTGCCCGTGGTCTCCAAACAAATGTGACGGTTTGAAATTTTTCAAGATTTGCCCAAACAAATGTGACGGCTTGAAATTTTTTAAGATTTGCCCATGATCTCCAAACAAATGTGACAGCTTGAAATTTTTTAAGATTTACCCATGATCTCCAAACAAATGTGACAGCTTGAAATTTTTCAAAATTGCCCGTGGTCTCCAAACAAATGTGATGTCTTGAATTTTTTCAAGATTGCCCGCAGTCTCTAAACAAATGTGACAGCTTGAAATTTTTTTAAGATTTGCCTGTGATCTCTAAAGAAATGTGACGGCTTGAAAATTAAAGTTTTGATATGTGCCCATGACTTGTTTCGGCCTAAATATAAAAGTTAGCTTTAAAATCAAAGCTGTTAATATGGTTAATGGTTTTGTCCTGGTAATAAGAATAAATAATACCTTTCTGTATATCATGTGTATTGTATGATAATGTGTGTTGTATTTGGGTAATACTACAGGTTGGCTATGCTGTATATCAAAGAGTAGGATATACATTGTTTATATAGGCCATACTGAAATAAGGAAACAAGTAATACCAGCATGTATACAGGTGTTTCTTAGGATCTTGAATGTCAGTGAACTCTCCCACCTCTATACACATATTACATACATGTGCATGATGTAATATTGTATGCACACATTAGGGATAACAATAACTTTAGCTCTGCGAGTGTGATTGGTTGTTGAGAGGAGTTGACTTATACATGTTATGATTAGTCATTTGTGACAAGTTTAGTTAAGAACTAGATATTAAATTGACAAAAAAAAAGTCTGTAGTTAATGAAATTGTGATTGTTGAATACAAGTGAGGGTTGTGTATTCTGTATTGCTACCATGAATCACACGGTGGCTTTAAAAATGTTAAATGGCTTGCTTATCACCCCACCCCCCAACCCCCAACCCCCACCCCGGAAAAAAAGAGCAAAAAAGCTGTGCCTGGTTGACCATGTTGACCATGTCTTGGACTGGCTCTTGATGTTGCAAGTTGCAACAAAGACCATTCCCATTACAGTGGGCTTGCTATAAATTCACATGGAATGTTTCTGGTCTTGAATTTGATCACCACGATCACTGACTGACATCGCTCAAAAAAATTGCTTGGTCTGGGATTTGTGGAATTCTGCATGTACATGTAATATGTCATGATGGGTGTTCCATGAACAGGTGCTGTACTGTGGTGCCCTTTTGTATCAGCTGCCCTAGATGATTGAAGAGTTTCATTACGCTGGTAGCATTCCAACTAGGAAATGTTTTCTTTGGTTGATATATCTGACATAGTTCATAAATCACTACCATTAATACTTTTCAACATGGATGTTTTGGACAGCCATAATAATATAACTTTATCAGGTGTTTTCAGATTGGTTTCCGAGTTTTGACTGTACTTGATTTCTGACAGCGAAGCTCTCCATTGTCTTAACTGTGACATTGTTTGTGTGTTTCCAGAGATATAAGTATGCGGGCCAGGACGAGGAACCCCTGCCACCCCCGCCTCCAGAACTCATGGACTCCAAGCCTCCCCCAGCCCCTATCCCAGCTCAGAGATCCTCCCCCCAGCATGAGCCCCTACCCCCACAGACACAGCCGCCAGTACCGGCCACCCGCAACTACCAACAGGCAGCGCCGGCACCGGCAGCACCGCCGGCACAACCGCCACAACCGCAGGCCATTGTAAGTACCGGGTAGACAAGTAGCTGGAGAAAAAAAGGTAAAAAGGTTTTCTTATCATTTCAATTCTGTGTAGGAGGTAATTTTGTAAGTGGGATTCTATGTCAACAGTCATCAGGTATATAAACAGCACATCATGGGGAAAGAACTATTTTACATACGTGAATGGAATTCCAAAAGTTCCCCATAAATTGTTGCCTTTGTTTACTACCGGGTAACTTCTAAAGCGCTATATAATTTGCATTACCCCGCCACGCATTAATGGCTTAGCACACAATGCTGAATTAATTGCCAGAGCACTACACACCCACGTAAATCTTCCCATATTTCTCCTTACAAAAACAAAAGTAGTTAAAAATGTCAATGGGGTTCTGAGAATTCAAGCATGATTAAGCCCATCGGTAATGTAATATTCGCTGTACACAATCTCTGTTAGTGCCCAGGTGGCAATGTTCGTCCACCTGAGATTCTGTTTCCATCGCATATGTTCCACCAGCCAATCAGCAAAGGAACACATGTATTCCTGTCACAACCAGCCAATCAGCAACATCAGATCCCACAAAGTTTTACCATCATCATCACACTTTCAATTTCAGCTTAATAAATACCATCAAACTTCCTTTCACTGGCATTTAAACACCGAAATGTCTACAACGGCTGTCCTTGCCCCCAAAAGGAAAGAAAATCACTATAGATGGAAACTCACGTTGACACCAGCGAACATCGAGCGAAATTTTGAGCTTTCGACCCGAGTCCACGGGTCCTTTCGACCCTTTACCTGCATGGAAATGTTGACTCACTAATAGCAGCATTAGAGAGTAAGTCTCTGGTATGTTTACGGAGATAGAGTACTGAGTGCGTTCACAACAATAGCAAACTGCAAAGACTTTTAGCCACACTTTGAGATTACGATATCACAAAGGTGGTGACACTGTACGGTGTAAATTCACTTCAGAACCAATTGTGCAGTTGAATACCACTACTGGTACCACTTTGAAATATGTTGAAATCTTAAAATAACGCAAATCAGGCCCAGAAAGTCTCAATGTCATGCCCAGTTACCATGGTAACCAGCAGCTTGTGACATGACTTGTATGGTGTGTATGGCATATGTGCAGTCTACACTGTAAGTTCCTCAGTGTTTGAAATTCAATTCATTCAAATTTGCCGTTAAGATGCTTCTTGGTAACCCTAGCAATCATGTTGTTGGGGTTCTGCATTCAGCTCAGCTGGCGAACATGGACAGCTTTCCATCATGTCAGATCCTGTAAATTGACAGATAGGCTGTCCCATGTGGAAGACAGCCTAGGATGTCCAAGATTTGGGCATTAGCCTTGCTAGGTGACAGGAATTCTTAATAGGCTGTCAAGATAGTGATGCAGGCACTTCTGACTGTCAGAATGTGGCAATTTCATAAAAAAAGTGATAGTGTCCTACTAGTAGCTGCTGCTGCTGCTACTACTACTACTACTACTACTACTACTACTACTACTACTACTACTACTGCTATTCTTACTACCACATTGTACCGCTAGTATTAAATCCAATCCAGCAGTGCTACCTATCCCAGTGACCTATCCTACTACCAGGTAGTAGGGTTTTGAGCATGTTCAAGAAGCAGTGACTCCTCCACTGCATCTGCTACAAGTTTTCCGTCTTTGAGATCACATTTGGATTTTATATTTTTCTAGAAACAAGCCCCTAGGTTTGCAAGTTGTGGAGCCCGGTCTCAGGTCCAATCTTATGACCGGTTTTGGTCCCGAAGATTTTTTTTCAGAAACTAGCCCCAATGGCAGGCAATTCTAGAGGCCAGGATGAGGTATGCTGGCTGTCTTCTCTCACTATCTTACCCTGAGTTATAGCTGCAATCCGTTAGGCTAGCTGGGACTTCTCAGAAGGGAGGGACACCGGCATGTTGTCACCCTGTGTTCTGCCCTCTGCCGCCTGCTGAAGCTGGCTCAGCATGTGCTAAAGGGGACATTTGGCATGGTAATGACACCCACTGCTGGTCGGTCTGTCGCCCATGCCTAGGCATTGCAGAGTGCCCTGTAGTGCGGAACTCATGCAGCGATTTGCTGTCACCAATTGCCATCCGTCCGGAGTTGGCTTCCCATCAGCGATCCTGCCGCACAGAACAGACAGGTTAGCCAGCCTGGACTGGGGTAGGACCGGGCTATGCCCTCTATGAAGGCCTCCCGGTGCTAATGGATAGGAGAAAACGGTAAAGCTTCCTTCGCTGCTGCTTCACGTGGCAACCGCCATGGAACGGCGGGTCCTCATCGAGAGAAGCCTGGAGGAGATAATTGTGATGCAAGGTGCAGCAGACAGGCTGGGACGTGGATACATCACATGTTACAAGGCCTAGAGAGGTTAGCCCAGCCTTCGGGTGTCTCCAACATCCACTTCTGGGGGATTGAGACAGGCTTCCTTGTTAGTGCGTAAAGTGCTGAGACTTTCCGTGTTATTCGTCAGCGGTTGGTTACAGAAGTAGCACGCCTGAACTGTCCTGTAATAACCAGCCTGGGTATTTAATGTTGACTAACAGGACCTGACGCTTGAAAATAGCAGTCTCGATCTCCAGAATAAAGGGATTGACAGGGATGCCTCCTTCGCTTGACCACGGTGCATGCAGTACAGTACATGCATTGTCTGAAACCTCTGAGATGTGGTAATTTCTTAACTTCAATTGTCAGTGTGTTCTGTTGGATGTGTTTGAAGATCTGGACTGCTGAAGTATCCCATTTGAGATATGTTAGACAAGAAAACGGCTGGCACCAATTACAGTTGAGGACTAAATCACCTGGCACCAAGGTGACTGAAGCCGATTGAAGTTCTCACATGTTGACAGACCAGTGGGTGCTGCATTGACATTCTGACTGCAATGTATCCTTTTCAAATTTTCCACAGATAAGGAATTATGCTACAGCTGCATTGGATGAGGAGGATTTTCACGAAATTGGGTTTTAAGTTTTAAGACTATACCATGTAGTGGTGTGTGGTCGTGTCCGGTCCCTGGGGTATGGCTCTGACTTCCTGGTGGCGTGGGATGCTATGTTTTCCTGGTGCTCCTCGGTGAAACATCGTCACAAGGTGAAATCTGTCACCTTCCACAAGTATGTCCACACTATACACTACCATCGTGTAAGTATATCTGTACTACTAGTATCTGCACATCATACACTACCACTCTGTAAGTACACCTGTACTTATGCAAGTATCTTCACATCATACACTACCACCATGTAAGTACACATATACCTGTGCAAGTATTTTCACATCATGCACTACCACCATGTAAGTACACCTGTACTTATGCAAGTATCTTCACATCATAAACTACCACCATGTAAGTACACATGTACTTGTGCAAGTATCTCCACATCATATACTACTACACTGTAAGTGCACATCTACCTGTGCAAGTATCTCCACATTATACACTACCACCATTTAAGTACATGTGCACCTGTGCAAGTATTTCCACATCATACACAACTACCACTGTGTAAGTACATCTGCACCAATAGAAGTATCTTCGCAATCATGCATACGAAAATGCCATATCATGTCAATGGCTCTGAGTATCAACCAAACCAAATCAAAGATACAGCATACACACTGAGTGAGTGACTGTCATCACATAACTTGTATAGACGAGAATGGGTTTCATGGTATATTGTATCTCTTAAAAAATGTAATCCAGTCAAATGTCAAGATGTAGTAATTCAACTAAAACTGGCAAAAATGTCTATAGTATTGAGAAAACGAATCTTATTATAACACTAATTTATAAACCTGAGCTAATATGTCATGAAGGGAATGCATTCAGAGAGGGGCCTTAAATTTGTGCGAAATGAAAGTGTTCGAAACACAGTTGTAAACCTACTCAGACACTGGGATTTTAAGCCAGGATGCATGCCAGTTTCGCACTATAATGTCTTTGCCTGATACGATTAGGTTCAGTTCATTGAAAAGCAGCTTCATGAGTTTGACACCTGATGAAATGAATGCTTTGGGGACCATCTCCAGTTGATTGGAAGATTATTTCCTGTCTATGGTTTCCTACCAGTGATAAACCCCAGAGGGAGTGTAGTGTGGCAGGTGTCAACCTCCTACCCACTTTATAATGCGAGGCTCGGGCAAGCTGCAGTAAGAAAACTCGCCGCTGGACTGGGTTTGGGTCGACAGGAAAAGACTCTCTATTTCAGCGGCTTAGCGCCTCGCCTCGTTCCTCCACACCTCGGACAATACTGGCTGTCAGGCATCAATGCGAGCTGTCACGGCTTTGTGGAGGGAGGCGGTATTATTGCAATCCCCGGGAGAACAGAGCCTGTTGTTGACTGGAGAGATTGTCTGTCTCTTCCGGTAGAGAGGTTTTTGTTGCAGCGGTACGGGTGCTCATACCTTGATCATCGCTGCTCGACTGGCTAAAACATGGGCCTCAGCCATGTGAGAGAGACATTTTGGAAATGGCTTTAAGTGAAGTTAAGCACTTGGTTGGTATTGTGTGATTAACAATTGAATCATATAGCCTATACAGGTGCATATATTTCCTGCTGTTTTCTAAGGTTCCTATGGGCTTGGGAAGCTTCAGCTTTGGGTAGGTTGTGTCGGGTGGGGGTTGGGGGGATGACCATACAGTACCAGATATCACACACCCTACTGAAGACAAAATCTGATTTAGGAGTAAGAGCTGCAACCATGAGGACGGTATCGTAATACGAGAAGCGAACATAACTTGACGTACGATCGGTGTCTTTAAGCCAGTGCCTCCTAAGGGTCTGCCTGGCAGCAGCCTTGCCTAACATGGACCTAGTCACCTGGCAGTTTCCATGGCTTGCTGCCTGGACTGTCAGGCCGGGCTAGGCTAGGAGAAAAGTCTGGAGGTTTACATGATGTGAGATTAGCTGCCACCCCGGGGATATTAGTTAGCCCTGGCCCCGGCCGGAAGTCTGAGGGGAGGGTGATAGTGCCTGGCAATTTGTCCTCTGTCTTCTGTGTGTCCCAAGGGAACATCCTGCCAACGCCTGGGACATCACAGGGTAAGGCCAGGGATGGAGCTTCATAAAAGCAATGCTTGGTTAGGAGGGGACAGGTTAACTTCCGTAGGTTTCAAAACATCTTGGCTACCAGCATCTTTTCTTTGCGTAACATGCTGAAGGTTAATCTTATGCTTAAGATTTTTCTGGAAAATGGACTCAGGTGTTTCATGGAACCCTGCTTAGTAAAGAGATAATAGTGTATTCTGGTATATAAGTCCTAATACATCATGTACATGGAATGTGGCAGATGCTTTTGACATGTGAAAAATATTAAAAGCTGTAACAAAATTGTGAGTTCTGATTACGAATTTGGGGTCTAACTCTTATAAATTGAAATATATATATCCATTATAGAAGGATTTTAATAAATTCAAAGGATACAAGGCACTTTGCCAAAGTATACTTACTGCTTGGCTCATGTGGTTTGTGGCCGTACATTTGTCATCAGTTTCCAGGTGACATTTTGTGCAGCGGGGCCCCATCCCTGATTACTGTGGTAGCTGCTGATTGGAATGGGCGTTCAATTTGTTTCATTGATTACCTTCCATCAGTAGCTGAGCTGTGACAAGGCAATGGCTGCCCCCAGGGGAGTCTGCCGGGGAATCCCTGAGGTCTCCCTTCTCTAAATACACCAACCTCCGCCCAGACTTTGCCCTTCTATAACACTTCTATAACACCAGGCACTCTTTGAAGGCGGCTCAAACAAGCTCTTCCTGGGTCAGCTACTCAAGGTTACCTGTATTTACAGAAGACTGGGGGTCCATTATGGGGCTTCCCAGATCCAAATAAGCCAAGAGTCTCCAGCTGATCATGCCATCATGCCCGGCAACATAGCTGGAAGGGATGGGGAAGAGAAAATTTGTATATGCTACATGTTATACTTATTTGGGGCCCTGGGTAGATGGATATGTTGATTGCCATGCTTTCCATAGGTGTCGGTGTCACTGAGTTCCCATGCCGTCCCTGTGCTGTTTTTGTCCTGGATGTACTGTTTACATGTTTTACCCAAAATTGGCCGCAGGAAAAGATTCCAGCCATTTATAGATTCAGATTCAGAAAGCTTTATTTGGCGGTGAATCCACATAGGATGCATTGGTTTGAGTACAAATAAAGCTCTAACACTACAAAGATAATGAATCTTATATGAATCAGGGAAAAGACTGTGGTACCCCCTGGTCCCTCACTTAAAGGACATTGACGGTAGAGAGGAGATCCCTGTAGAAAGGACACAAATTCTTGGCAGCAACTACCATGGATGCAATGTGATGCTCCCTCTCACCAAAGGACACCTGTCTAATAACGATGGATTTCTTTGTCAGAAGGGGTGCCAGCTATAAGATGGGACTACTGTACCATGTTGTTGGCATTATATAAGTAAACAGAGAAGGTTTGCCCATGTTCGTGGGAATTCATGGGTCGGCACCAAATATTCATAATATATAGTTGGTAAGGATTGTATCTTTTTTACATTGGCAGGAAGTTCAGAATTTTGCTTTACCTGCCAAAGTAGCAGAATATATTCCGTGCGAAAATTTCCACTTTTACAGTATTTCAAGCTGCATCTACCGGTACATACGAAGAAAAAAGAACAGAAAATATGACTATCCGTATGGCATTTTGTGATATTGATTGCACAAAGGAATGGCAGGTAGAGTGAAGCAGAAAAAAAATCATTATCAATGAAGAAAATAATTTGACATACATTGTATATGTAACAGCAAGAAAACTGCAGAATTAATATTACACACTATGGCAGTCCGCTATAACTGCACTGAATGCAAGTTAGAACTGCACTGAGTCACAATGGAGCTATCCTTAAGAATTTCCTTAGCAAATTTATTTGATAATTTATAAGAATTTAGGCCATACAGGTTTTGTTTAGGGACTTAGATGAGATCCATTCATCGCCGAGCCCAGTCGCGTAGGCTGGTGGTCCGAGGTACCCACATAAACTCTTGCCTGGCAAAGGGACGAAATCCAAATTAGGTGGAAGCACAATATCTGCGATTCATTTTCCGTCCGATTGCTTTCCCCCGGGTGCGCAGACTTGTTGATTCCGTTTCATGAATGCGTAAGTCGAGATGGGAAGGAAGGGTGAGATTAAATCTGCTATCTGAGATGATCCCAGCAATTGGCTGAGGCTGGAAATCTAGGGCTGTGGACATGATGGAGGCAAGACAGAGAGAATGGCACACCCTGGGTCTGTTGTTAGGTTGACCTTGAGCGTGTTGAGGTTACTAATAGATTACACACCATGGATCAAAATGGAATCTATTTTGACTTTCTTTCTCGTAATGTACAACAAAGTGACAATATGCACAGGATGTATAATATATCCATGTGCCTTCAAGGATTGAATTTGGCATTTTGCCCCAATATAAGGCTTCTTGATTTCTTCTTCTTCTTCTTCTTCTTCTTCTTCTTCTTCTTCTTCTTCTTCTTCTTCTTCTGCTTCTTCTTCTTCTTTTTCTTCTTCTTCTTCTTCTTCTTCTTCTCCTCCTCCTCCTCCTCCTCCTCCTCCTTCTTCTTCTTCTTCTTCTTCTTCTTCTTCCAAGATCACAGTACATACTCTGAATTATTGATAATTGTTCTGGGGCGCTGTGGAAATAACTTGACAACATTTAGCTACATGTACTTCCATAGATATTATAGTCTTCATTTACATTCTTTCATAGAAATTGATATACCGAATATGAAGACATGATATGAACACGGAGAAGCTAAAATAAAATTCCTGTTACTGTTAATGAATGAACCTTCCACCATGCTAGTTTGTGTGTAACATGCTGATCTCCTGTGTTCCAGCCACAGATCCAGGAACCAGGACTGGGGGCCAAGACTCCAGATTATGTAAGTAGTGTCTCTGTGTGTGTGTGTGTGGGGGGGGGGGGTTACTTTGTGACTGAGGACTGGGTTTGAGAAGGTAAAAAGAAGGAACTTAGACAAGAAGAACTAGCAGCCACTACAAGAAGTTTAATACCATTTCTTTCTTCCACATTGAATTCATACATGTTATAGATAGAACTTAATAATGATCTGATTTGGGGCAAGTTTGTGTTGAAAAAAATAATTGAAAAAAAAAAAAAATAGTGTGCTTAAACTTTGGTGGTGGTAGTGGTAGTGCTGGAAATGTCAACTGTGGAAATATGAGTTGATAAGCATTATTACACCTAAGTATGAAGCGGTGAGGGGAGAGATGTCCCCAAGTTCCTGCTGGTCAGCCATGGCCCATTCTGACATATATCATCTTCCGACGGCCTTGCATGAGGAAGGAAAGTGATAAATGGCTGCAGGGGACTGTTAATAATGCAGCAGTGTACAGTAGATAATTGGTCACTACTAGTACATGAATCTTCTCCCTTACTAGCACCCGGTTGATAGCAGGGAGACGGACCAGGGGGGCTTCCTTCCTGAAATAGCACCAGTACCCTGTGGGAGACTGATATTGCAGTGAATAGGGATTGAGGGGAGGTGTAGTAATTGGGGGTGTGCTCAAATAACAGAGGATTAAAGGCCAGAATCATTGTCAATTCTTCATAATCCTCATAAGGCAAAAGGATCCATGGCTGTGCGGAAGCCAAAAGCCTCGGCTCCTGTGGTAGTCTGTACTTCTAATTGACAACAGAGGCATACAGCATGCACCTCAGAAAACAGTCTGATGAGCTCCAAACCTTGTGTTCAAACAGAAGAAAATACATACACATGCAGTAGTTCTGTGTTGATTTTGCAGTCCTTGTGTTTTAAGACCACATCTGTGGCAAAGCTGCTTCGGCTGGTTCTACATTTTAGTGTACCATACATGTCATGGCAAGATATGCTTTGTATAAGGAATGTATATGACTGGAAAATTAATAAAAAAAAACCCAAACGTTTACATGCATATTTAATATGAATCACTTTAAAAGTACCATGGAATCACAAGTCTTTACCGCCTCAGAATTAAGACCAGCTTATAACAGTCCTGAGGGTGGTCTTAACTTGAGGTTCCACTGTATAAGTCCTGAATGGGATCCACTTGCTACCAGTCAGGAGTCTAATGCCTGTAATACCAGTATGGCGTGTTGGATTGGCAATCTGTCTGTCTCTCCCCCAGGTGAATGGCGATGGAGACTGGGAATACGATGAGATTGCTTTGGAGAGGGTAAGTCCAGACCACACTGAAATAGGGCAGATTTGTGTGATACTATTTGTAGTAACAGCACATACAGTTGTGCTAGTACTTGCTTTGCATTTTACATATGTACCTACATAAAATGGGCTCTGTTTAATGTTTTGTGCATCGCTGGAAAAAAATGAGTAAAACTAAATATTACGAAAATTAAGATTACACTAATGTGAGTATCAAGTGCTCTACTGAAAAAAAAAAAATACCAACTAATTGCCTACAATACATTTTGAGGGTCTATGTGACTATGTATCGATATTTTGCTTTACGGAATGAATTGTTTCTGACTTGTGTATCTAGGGTGGCACCGGACTGGGTTTCAGTATCGCAGGCGGTACTGACAACCCTCACATCGGCGAGGACCCCAGTATATACATTACCAAGGTGATAGAAGGGGGAGCAGCAGCAGCAGACGGTCGCCTTAGGTAGGGATGCCCAAGACATTTGAGTTTCTCTGTGTCAACCTAATTGCCGGGGCACTCTTTGTCTGGCATGTGGAATATGAATAAGAAATGAACAGTTAATGTGTCTAAAACCATTTCTTCACCTTCCAGTTGGTAGTAGCGCCAGGTTATCTTGTTTGCACCATGTACCCTGCTCACAATAATCTTGGTAATAAAATATTGGAAAGTAGCCGCTTCTAGTATGTAATGTAACCGAGTGTAGTAAATAGCACATTGGTTATATATAAAATGTGTTCTTAACATGTGATAACATAAAACCTTCGCTGACAGGTTTGGTTATGCTGCATTGTACAAACTTCTGCCAGGAATGTGCGGTCTTTCAAGACCGTCTGGGTCTCTTGAGGCAGTTTTCTCAAGACTGGTTTCACTGTAGCACTTTGCCTGTGTTAATTCCCAGTGTGCCAGTACATGGTGAGCGGTGTTTTGCCTCGTTCCAGAGTCAATGATATAATCTGTGCAGTAAACGGCGTGAACACTGTCAATGTATTACACAGTGATGCTGTTGGAGCACTCAAACAGGCCGGCAATACAGTACGACTACTCGTCAAAAGACTCAAGAGTCCAATGGAAAATGTCTTGGAAATAGTACTGACCAAAGGAAATAAAGGTCAGTGGCTTTTTATGTACCTTTACTAATGTGTCCCTCAGGTAATGGCTTTGTGTCCGTTGCTGTTTGCCGGCAGTATATTTACTGGTACATCTAGTAGTTTATTGTCCGACGTAGTGTAAAATAAAAGCTTTATGAATATTTAACAAGACAAAAATCTGATCTAAATATTTATTATTCCTGGTTGTGACTATGTATGGAACTGTTCATGATCCTCATGTGTAAAATACCACTTAGAGTTACTCGAAAATGGTAGGTAAAATTACTCATGCCACAGGTTTCTGTTTGTTGACTGTTTGATCTAAGAAGTTTGATACAGATTTAAAGCGGAATTAAACCAATTATCCAAGATACTTTTATAGAATACAACAATGTACAGATTATAACAACAGAATATGTTAAAAATATTTTTAGGTGAGACTATTTGCTATCTTTCAAATGATCTTACCATGTACAGATGTATTGTATTATACGATTAAATATTACTGTTGAAATCTGAAAAGTTGTGAAATGGTGGTATTTGTTTTCAGGTCTTGGGTTCAGCATAGCTGGGGGGTTTGGTAATCAACACATTCCAGGGGACAACGGGATATTTGTCACCAAGATCATAGACGGCGGTGCCGCCCAACAGGATGGGCGATTAGCTGTAGGAGATAGACTGTTAGCGGTAAGTACGCCTGCACCAGAACACACTTGTAGCAGTAAGTACACTTGTACTGGTTGTGAGAATTACAACTAGCTGCAGTCAGTGCACATGTACTGGTAGGGGAATCAAAAGTAGCTGTGGTAAGTACATATGCACTGTCTGGAAGAAATACTAGCGGTCAGTACATGTGTACTGACTGGTCAGTACACGTGTGCTGACTGGGAAACAAAGTAACAATGATAAGTACCCTGGCCGTGAGAAATGCTATTAACAGTCGGTGCACTTGTACTGGCTATGGAAAACAACTGTTAGCTGTAAGTACACATGCACTAACTGGGATACAAGTGTTGATAGATTGTCAGCCCTTCCGTAAAAACAAATTAAATTAGTTAAAACTTTCGGTTAAGTGTGTCTGTTTGAAATTGGTCAACGTATATCATGGCAGGATATATATTTGCAATGTTGTACTGACGTTTTTAATGAAAAATATTATATAATGCTGACCATGTCCTAACTAATTGTATATCATCTTTTTTCCATGGCTACAATGGCCATTGTGGATCCATAGTAACCTATCTCTCTGTCTGGATTCCAGGTTAATGACATGAATCTGGAGAACGTTAGTCATGACGAGGCCGTAGCCGCACTGAAGGCGACCCAGGAGAGAGTGGTCCTGGTGATTGCCAAACCCTCATATACAGTGGCGGGCGATATGCCGCCAGAAACACTAGGTGAGCAGCGACCAGCTAAATAGGAAGGTTATGTTACACTAAGCTAGCAGTGACTCAACTTTGAGATTGGTTGGAAAATAAGTAACAAAATCAGTATGGTGGATAGGAGCCAGGACGATTGTGCCAGTGGCTCAGACTTCCACAAACCAAAACTCCAGCTTTAACTTAGCCTAAAGTTAAGTGAGTTGATCTGTCAGACTCAGTACAACTCTATGTCATTACACTTGCAGTGGTCTGTAATATAAAATTATAAGGACCACCCTGGGGGTCTACGAAATTTGGTCTTTATACAACATTGCTGTTCTTTTAACCCAGGCTCAATAGCTTTGAAATTATACCTCTCTGAATTGCCAAAAATAGCTCCTTATATGCATAATATGGTATTTGTATGTAGGTGACCTTCGGAGCAACTGTAACTGTATAAGTTTAGGAACTCCATACGTGACATGGACGTTGTGTAGTAAAGCCAGAAATTAAATTTTCAATGTGGCCGATAAGTTTGCAGGAAAATGACCAATACAAAGTAGTGATTGGTAGTGCTAGGTTGCATGACAGCAAAAGCGTCACCAAAATGCTCTTGTGTTAGGAAGAAAGTTTGATATGTGTAAAATGAGTTATTGACCCGAGAGATGATTTAATGCGGCTTCTGCATCAAACAAGTTTACTTCCATCCAGTCAGAATACGTGTGTATGTCCACTTCATGACTTTCTCAGAGCAGACTGGGCAGTGGATAAACCTGCATGGGGACATTATGACAGAAGCTCTTTTGGCCCTGTGTGAACGTCCGGCATTCCAAATCTGCTCTGTAGTCTGCATGACACACAAAATAATCTTATCTCTTAGCTAGTCCTTAGAGATAGTTCTCCAAATGACACTTTTATAATAAAATCTTAAATATATAATATTGATAAATTGCCTGAAGTTTGGGACTTGGTGATAACTTGGCAAAGATATCTTGGGGAAATTTGAGACGAATCACCTATTGTGGTTAACTCTTTCACTGCGAAATTTCCTGCCTCTATAGTGGTTTTCTTGTCAACTTAGTTAAGTCAATTTGCTGCAGTGAAAGAGTTAAGGCTGATGCTTTGGGTATGGCATGTTGGGTTTCAATCCTCAACTGCATCGAACTACAGGCCCTACAAATAAAGGGGACAGGTCAATTAATATAGAACCTTTAACAAGTCAAATGTTGATACAGTCTTTCACTCAGTGAATTCTGGATCTGTCGTTGGTCAGTATGTAAGAATTGGTTCTGTCGTTTCAGCTTCCACGGAGCAGCTTCAGGACATGATGCCCCCACCCCAGTCCCTACCCCCCCAGCAGCAGTACACAGGGGTTGCCGTGGAGGAACATGTCCCCAGGTAACAAACACAGCCTTCATAGACCCTTCTAAAATATATGTAGCGTGTGCCATGTACTGGATATAACAGCTAATACAGTAGTCCCTCCATTTTAAGGCCACCCATTGAACAGTAAATGTGGCCTTATATCACAGGTGATCTTAAAATAAAGGTAATTTAACAGTGACAATTTGAGGCCCAATCTAGTTCTCTTATAATCAAGCCTGGGTGGTCTTAAAATAAAGGGTTGTAGAATAGAGAGCAACTGTATTGTCAAATATTTGTAATTAACAAAGTTTGCCAAGAAATTTGGACAGTCTGAAATACAGTATTCATAGACAGTACCATCGTATTGATCAATGAATGATGCCTGGTAACATGGCATTGTGTGAATTAGTCACCTCATTTATCGTCTGAAAAGAAGTGTGGTAGATTTTAGCAGTGGTAATATGGAAGCTTAATAAAGGGGGCAAGCCTAAAAAAAATTATATTTGAGTAGGGCTTGCAAACATCTGCACATGACATGAGTAATATTTTGAAATGAGAGGAATTTGCTTGATCATATTCTGTCAATTAACATTTGATCAGCTATAAATCTGCAACATCAGGAATGTGTCATTCAGTATCAATAGAGAGAGTCGAGTGAGGCAAATAGTGGACCTGTACAAGATAGCTATATTTTTCCATCTATGTAATACACTGGCTCACTACCAATAAAACACTCCAGCAGGTCAGTCAGCACATCCATATCTCCATATCGTGCTGCTTGAAGATGTAATCAAGGCAGCTGAAAAAGGGCTGGCCAATGGGAATACAAAATAACGTGTGAAGTACAATGAAACCTTTTGTTGTCACCACCTCGGAATAAAAAGACAACTTTCAACCGAACGGAGACTCTGTATTTGTGGTTTAGTAGTCTCAGAAATAAGACCACCTCAAAATTAAGACCGCTTAAATTTTAATACCAGTCCTGTAGGTAGTCTGAAGCTCAACTGTTACCAACGAGTTCTGTGGCAAGTCACGCTGCTTGGGAAGTTAATGGATTTTACCTCGGATACATGGATGGTTGTTAATTATAGTCAGATAGGACTAAGGAGTGCACTTTGGAAAAGAAAAAAAAAATACTATGTCATGTTTCTATCACCTCTTAGTGCACGTAACGTTCGCTAGCAAAAAATCCGAGTTTTGAAGTGTTTATGAAGCAGATTGTCGATAAAGATGAAGGCAGTTGGAGCCTGTTTATAAGCTTCTGCAGCGGTTCCTTGTCCTAAGGTCTCTTTGTCTGCCAGCGATGCTCTGCCATTTAGCAGTCCCTTATAGACCACGCTGCAGGGGAAAAGAAAAGAACCCTCCTGTCATGCTCCGACGATTGGACCGTGACTGTGACTGCCTGTTATTGATTTGTCGGGCAAGGGTAGTGCCAAATTGGGGAGGGATGTGTGAAGGAAAACACAGGTGTTATTGGGGTGGGGGGTGGAGGAATAGGTCCCCGGGAGCATGTCACAGCTTTCCTGTTGGTTGACGCTAACAACAGAACAGCTACATCAGCCACCGCTTCACTCACTGATGGTACAAATGTAATGATTGTTGAGGATTAGGTATATTTAGATTGTGTTGCTAGTAGTTAGGTATGGATACAACATGTTCAGAGAGACAGACAGGGTGTATCCCTGTAGCCAAGGTCTTCATTAATTCCTCTGTGCTGGGTGTTGGGATATATTGAAACTGCCCCGGCCTGTGCGAAATCGTTGCTAGGACACATAAAGGCCCGACGTCTGTGGCTGGGCAGCCGTGACTGGGAATACGAAACTGAGGATGTAATAGAATGATGTCCACACAGACACACTGGCACCGGCGCCGTGGTACCTATCCTCTACCCAGGTCTGCTCAATGTGTGTGTTGAGGAAGGGGGGGGGGGCAAATGGTGGGACAACTACACCACTGGCACAGCAACCGCTTGTAAATATCTTTGCCAGTAAATTGAGTAGTGATACCAGTATTCAGAATACAAGAACAGTGCAGCAGTTAGTTGATCTTAAGTCATAGGAAAAAGTTCTGAAATCATTAAGAGGTGTTGTGGTAACTAGGACTGCTATCATATGTATACTAGTACTCGTAGCATGATAGTGGCAGGAAACACTACTGAGAGAACTTGAACCTAAAGGGTCTCAAGTTCCAATACCAGACTGGGAACTACATACGTTAGGGAAGATTTAATCCGTATAATATAAGCCTGAAAGCATTCAACATATTTAGCATTGTGTTCCTGGGGGTACACATGGTATGTTCAGTGATTGTGACTTTCTAAAATATTGAAAATGCAAGGAGACCGTGAGCAGGTGAGCATAAGCAACTGTGTATGTCAGACTGTGGTGCTTCCCAGTGGAATTCATACAACTGTCTATTAGAACATGACGAATATTATTTTCTGTGCATTGTGCATGTTGTGTTGCAAAAGATGTGGTCCGAATTCTATGGTGTTTCCGACCTTGGTCTGCTAAAAATTCTAACTTGTAAAATTTTTCTAAACATGCTAAATCCATGATCAGCAGTTGTGTAAATTTAAGGAGTAATTATTTACTACAACTCCTGCCTCCTCCTTCCCCCCCCTCCTCCTCCTCACGACCATTATCCATCATCTGTAATTAGAAAGATATGAAACTTTGTGCTATTATTCGTCTTGGAACTGTTTCGGTTCCATTTGCAGAGAGCCTCGGAAAATCATAATGAACAAGGGCGGAGGTGGCCTGGGGTTCAACATTGTCGGTGGGGAGGACGGTGAGGGGATCTTCGTGTCGTTCATCTTGGCGGGAGGACCGGCTGACCTAGGAGGAGAGCTACGGAAAGGGGACCAGCTTATCTCGGTAAGTCAGGCATCGTTGTTTCTCTCTCTGTGCTTGAGCAATACATGTATTAAATGTCAAAATGCAACTTTTAATTTGGGTTCAAGGGCATGTTTTCATATATTTACATCCAGTGAAGTTGATTGCTTTCTACATAAAATAGTTTTTACCTTCTTTTAATTACATGACCTTTTGCTTAAGCTGAAAGAAATATTTTGATGTTTCGAGCGTGATGAGTAGAAAGCAGGTGTATCTTTCTTTGAAGGCATCGAACTCGTTAACTATTACTGAGCTGTCTGGATTACACATACTTTTTACCATCTCAGTGTATAAATAGTTGTATTGGTTGAAGGTGTAAATAAGATTTTTATCTTAGTGTAGAAAAATACTGATTTGTAGTCACTAGTGTTCATGCACTGCATGGGATCTTAAATTTGCAAAATAAAAAAAAAAACTACAAATATCATAAATACTACTTTTAAATTGAGTGTGAAATGTCGGATATTGTTACAAACCCCATTATAATAACATGTATAATTATATAGATTTGTCAGCGGAGACGTATATAATGGATATATTGCAGGACATGTAGCCTGTTGGGAACAACTGACAACTAAATATGAACCTCCATAAATTGGACTTCCTGGCCATATAGCTTATACTTGTTCCTGTGTTATTGCGGACACACCAGATGATCTTTCTGCCCCTGTATGAACCTAACCCAGTGCCTTTATTCCCTGGTGGATTGCTGCTTTGTACACAATACTCCGATCTGGTTAATGACTATCCATACGACATTGTGCTACTTATTATAAGTGCTCCCTGTAGAAGTAGATGCGACTTTATGTGTTTATCTGCCTGACAGTGAGCATGGGTCATGGCTACCCCTCAGGGGGAACACTCGCAGGGCTTGACAAACTGGGGCACTGTTGCATGAATAACTCTCCCTGATAGATGGGACCTGTTAGCATGGTTCTTGCACTGGTTATACCCCCTCCCCCCTTCCAGTAATCTCTGAAGTAAATTGGCTGCCTGCTTTATGGTTCATAACTAAAAGCATGGACTCGAAATAATGGTATTCCAAATCGAAATAAAAGTCGTTACGGCTTTATCTCTGTCGCCCAAAGCCGGGTAGAGGCTTTGATACATGTCTTCAAGGCGATTACGTGACTTGGGGGCCAAGGAACAGGGACTGCGGTTCCGGGTTGAGGGTATAGGTTTTAGGGTCACTGAGGGGGTGATATGGAGTGAGGGAGGGAGGGAGGGGGGGTACCTCGATGCTAGCGGAGGGACAGGGTCTCTTACTCACCACTACATCACTGATCCAACCATTGGCTTTCGTATTGAACGAATGGGATGGAGGGGAGACTCTCCACCAGGACAGAGAATATTGCCCGTCTTGGCTTGCCATACTAGGCGGCAGAACAAAAAGCTTTGCGAGGGGAAGGGGAGCTGTGCGGTCTGCGACAGGAATATTGCCAGCGGTGCCAGGTTTGTGGCAGCAGTGTGAGAGCGTGCTAGCTTGTTACAACGGTGAACTGCCCAAGTTGTTATACCCAGGCGTCTTTTGCTCATAGAGGGACGGACGGATGGCTGGCCGGCCTGTTATGGCATGTTTTCCAGAGCTGGACGTCTCTCCGTCTGAGAGCTGAGATTGAAGGTTATAATGTATTAGTGTCTGCAGTAGTCGGCTACCAGGACTACCCCGTGATGACGGACAGTTAATATGGGCTGTGCCTTGCCAGCGAAGTAACATAATTGTTGCAAATTGATCTAACTCCACACGCCGCTGTAACCGGGCTTGGAGTGACACATCCAATCAGTAAGTCTGCGATAGCACCGCCGCAGCACTGCACAAAGCTTTAATTCCGGCCAAGGCATCGTATTGACATTTGCTCACCGTAGAATTACTGTAATACTGCTCATCATATAACTTTAGTAGGGGATTGGAGTAATAAGAAAAAACGGCGGGAGTTTCTACCATGAGACGCTGGAAGGGGAGGGCATTTTAGAGGCCGTGGATTAAGTGTGCCTGTCACGGACACGGAGGTGTTTTCCGTAACGCTGACTACCTCCCACTAGGTGGCCAGCCCTAGGCTACCATATTAGTATTGGTGAGTGATCCGACTTCAGCACTACGCTAAAGAAGCTCAATATAGAAATCTTGCCCCGGGGTGTGACAGAATACAAACGGACTGAGATAATTTAGTTTGGGGTTCGAGGGACAGGAAGAGAGGGAGTGAGTGCTCCTCCAACTACGGAGCACACCATTACAGACACAGATTTCAATGAGCACAGCCTAAGGTATAGATATCAAGCCAGCTCCGCTCACGGAGAACTAATGGACTACCCAGGAAATACAAGGTCTTGGAGTATAACGAATATTGACGATCAGGACATCGTGAGGGCAGAAACGGCTGCTCGGGAGGACCCGGGAAGTGGCTCTTGATGGAGACCGGTCAGACGCCGGGGCTGTGTCTGGTACAGAGACTGATATATCTGGTTGCCACGGATACTGTGATTAGCTTTAGATGAAGCACAAAGGAAAAAGAGTCAGGAAGCTAAGACTGGGCAGGGGGGGCATGAGGGGGGGTAGCTATACACACAATATATACCTATGTGTGTTTGTACTTGGCCATTGAGACAAGCCTCATCCCATTATGGTCCTTCTGTTTGGTAGCATGGTGAAGGAAAAATGTCATTGAAAACTTGTTATTTCTACTGCCGGTTCCGTTACTGGAACAGGAAAACTTACCATTTCTCGTGTTTCTGAGAAGTAGACTGCTTCCGTAGTCATGGTAGTGGCATATATTAGTGTTAATACGTCAAGTAGAAGTTGAATCTTAGTACTGCATTGTAGAGTGGTCCCGCATAACATTGTCACTGTATCCAACAATAGACCTCGGCGGAGAGTTGATGTTTAGTGACAGAGAAACTCAATCCTGTCACGGTGAGTGCTGGCTGATAATTGGCTACATTAGGGAGGATGGTCGCAAAAGCGTAGCCACTGATGCAATGGCCACGTTTTGTACAGATTCTGGCATGAGACTTTGTTCAGATCGGCTATGTATTTGCATTACAGGTGAACGGCATTGACCTGCGTAATGCGACACATGAACAAGCGGCGGCAGCACTCAAAGGCGCTGGAGAGATCGTGGACATTGTCGCACAATACAGACCTGAAGGTAGCGGTCACATACCGGCAGTTCACATCACGGAAATTGTCACCAAACAATAGTTTCATAATGAGGCTCTTTTTGCGCCATCCAATGAACATGTAAATAGAGTGTTCATTCTACATGTTCTAAGTTACCTTAGAACATGTGGAGGAATAGAAACATTGCCTAAAATCTGTGATGCATAATTAACTAAAGCTTAAAATATTATATGTAAGAAGCCACTCTGATTTGGTTGGACAGCCTGTTTACGTGGACACAGTACTATGGTATTATAAGTTATTGATTTATCATGTTTATGTAAAGTGCAAATTTCATTGCCTGTAGGTTATATTTTGGTCAAGGTTTTGTTCTGAACGGCTTTCCGTAGCAGATGATTTATAGACAAAGTTTGCTTTGGGTGAAATTGGTAGCTTGAACGAGTAGCTTGGTGCGAGATGGAGCCTAGAGTCATATACATGTATATACCCTTGTCCATTGTGGTAAGAATGCCAGACTTTTAGGACCAATGAGGAATGGTTTAAACAATTGTTCTGATCTTTCAGAATACAACCGCTTTGAGGCAAAAATCCACGATTTGCGAGAACAAATGATGAACACGAGTACAGGCAGCTTGAAAACCACACAGAAACGGACGCTTTATGTTAGGTAATGTATTTCTGGTGCATAAGAAACTCCCAATATCTCTATAAAAATACAATAAGCTAAATGTTTGTATCTTCTGCTTACAATATCACTGAATATGGTGTTACAAGCTGTTACAAGGACACAGTGGAGGCTCACTGTTGTCACACCACACAGAGTTAGATTGGCACTGTGGTTGAGCACTCAACAACAGCAAGTGTTGACAGAAAGTAAATTACAAATGTAGTAAATTTAAGTGACTGTAAGGCTTGCGCAATTTGACCATAACTAAAGCTGGCACTTCACAGGGTTTGTCTTTATACATGGAATTTGTTCGCTAAAATTACATGTCCATAAATTTAAAGTGAATTTTTCAAGTAACAATAATAAAACATAGAAAGCCTGTTTTGCAATACTACTGAAATATTTTGAGAAAATGGTGAAATGTATTACATTGAAACTTGGGAATTAAGACCACCCAATGGTAGAGGCTAAAGTGGTCTTAATTCTGAAAAAATTGTAACACCGACGTGTGCACAGTGTATACAGTCTAACCTGCTCTAAAGACCACCTGTATATAAAGAAAACCTGCTTAGAAAGACCGCATGTCACGTCCCCATGTACTTTTCATGTTATTGAACCTACATATAAAGACCACCTGTGTATAAGGACATTTTGTTGGTCCCTAAGGTGGTCTTTATATACAAGTTTCACTGTATTTTAATCATTGAATAAATGGTCTTATTTGTGAGGCGATCTGAATACTAGGTTATCACGTTCTGTGACTGTTTGTTTCCCCCCAGAGCGCTGTTTGACTATGACCCCAGCAAAGACAGCGGGCTGCCCAGTAAAGGGCTAGCGTTTCATTACGGCGATATCTTGCATGTGACCAACGCCAGTGACGATGAGTGGTGGCAGGCACGGAAACTGCTACCAGAGGGAGAGGATGAGGGGCTAGGCATCATTCCAAGTAAAAAGAGGTCGGTACCCTGAGCCAAGGGAAGGGGTTCACAAAAATCTTAGGTCAAAAACTGGCCTTAGACACTGGAAAAAGACAGTTACCAAAACTTAAATATTATATGTAATTAACCAGATTTGTTTTTTGCACTCACTTGTCTTGGGGAAAAGTGGCTTTCTAGCATGATTAGTGGGCTTAGGCTGGCTTCTAGACTTGATGTTTTCTGAAACTAGCCCCAGGAAATTCTCTCATCACCAGAGTGCTACAGGCTGTGGGGTATCTCAGTTTTAAGAGCAGCTACAACATTTACAAGAGAGAGCATTTATGTGACAAGGAAACCTAGATTTTAATACCAGCTGCATTAGGAGACATTCTCATGCTTGAATGGATGATCGTCAAATGCAGGAACTGCAGTAAAGAAGTTGTTTCGTTAGGTCTTTCACGTAAAAAAATAGACTTAAAATAGAACAGATGTAAATTTGATATAAATTCGCATTTAAAGAAATCATTCAGAATGAGTGAAGACACATTTTGGTGTGCTGCGAGCAGCGTGTGAAGATTCAATACTACTGTTAAATGCTGTCATGTAACAAATTCATAACATATAAGCCTTTAGGTGTTCGTTTGGTATGAGGGGGAAAGATTCTCATTCCAGATCCTTACTGAGCAGTTCAGTCTGTTCTGTTGTGAAATCTTGTTCTTCATCATTTCAGGGTAGAACGAAAAGAACGGGCGAGGTTAAAAAATGTGAAATTCCAAGGTCGAGGAGCCGAGGTAGGAATTTGATAGGGAAAGGGTGTTACGTTAACTTTCAAATAAGCATTACAGGATAGAATAAGAGTGCTGGAGATATGTTATATTGCATGTTGATAGTGCTAAAGCATAGCACCTGACCCATTATAACTGTTTATCTTTTTAAAATATTATAGTTAACAGTCCAGCTCCTTAAATGTGCTTGAAGTAGTCACATTGTGATGAATTGTCGTTTTCCACCATTGATAACCATTAAATATACATACCCCTAACATGCACTGCACTCAATTGCTAGTCGAAATATTAAGAGTACAGGTGTAACGTCTGGTAACATCAGTGGCACTGTACGTTGGTCTTTTTTTCAGATGAACACAGCTGAAAGAAAGAAGAAAAACTTCACTTTCGGCAAGAAGTTCGGCAAGACCAAAGAACGCAGTGGCAGCGAAGATGCGTTGAGTACGGAAGAAGGTCAGTAATAGGCTGGGGTTGACACTGAGCGCTTACCAAACAGTTTGGAATAAGGACTTTAAAATAACTGCTTTCAGCTAATATTATTTACATGTATCTGTGGCCCTAGTATGAAAAATTATACTTGTTATAGCTAAATATGGCTTCAAAATAGGCAGTTTGCAGCATTGGGAAAGGGGGACTTTACTTAAATGTGGTATTAAAGCTTGCAGGCTTGGGGTATAGGTTCTTGGATATTCTCATATAAGCTTGACTGTGGGAAGACAAGGGTGAAAACTGGCAATGATCTGCTGCTAGGAGCATGAGCAGTAGTGGTAGAGTTGTCAGGGGGGGTGGTTGGTAGTGCATGCCATTAGGGCTGTATCCGGGTGTAGGGATGAGTGCGTTCGCTCTCACAGCTTGTTTCTGTTTCTACAAACCGCTTGCTTACAGGCCTGGAGTCTACCTCAAAAAGTAAGAACATGTTACTAGATCGTTTCTACGCATGATTCATGGTTTCCCCTAGCGATGTTACTGCATGTGTCAATGCCCGCTACTTTGTTTTGTGTTACGATATTACGACCTGTGTGACCCGATCAGCGGTCTTTGACCCTGCTCAATGGTCTCTGCATGCAAGGTTATCCCAATACGTAGCTATAGGACCTCGAGGGCTGGGGGCTGAAATGTTTTATTGTGTTTCATCTTTTAGAAGTATTCTGTAAGTTGTAATACTCCTACTTGTTTGTAGGTAATAATAAACATACCAGGTAATCTGATGCTTGTATGTCACCTTCCCTTGTTTTACCATTCTAGTGAATTGGGAAAAGTCAGGGTATGGGTTAGCCTGTTATGGTGTTACATACATGATGTACCATAGTTTGGAATGCTATTCATATAGTGTCCATTGTCGCAGATCTTGTGCTGTGTAAGTGAGGAATGGGAAGCATCCAGGAATCGTGTTATTATGTCATATTAGTGTGTCAATGGGGTAGTTCTAGATAGCATGTTCCTGGGAATATGAATGAACAATTTCCAAGGGTATTACAAGAATTTTGGAACTGGCCAGTGAGTCGCCAGTCTCCGACTCCTACGCCAGTTCAGATATACACTTGTGTGGTCCTCGGTCTACTTTGTTCACTTAGCTTACTGGTGTAGACAGTAGTGGCCAGTTGCAATTTATTTTATGTTTAATAACTGAGCAGGGTTACTGGTTAGATAGATTTCACCTATTTTGGGCTGTCAGGCTGCAACTTCTGTTTCAAACACATCCCTAGCTTGTGTTATAGTCACTGATTCCTTTGTTACCCGGCTGAGTCCTTAAATACATCACAATATATGTGATACAGCATGCTAACAATTATGACTCACTGTGTCTAGCTATAGGAGAATCTTAAGATATACGGTAACCGGGAGCCCAGACAAGTTATTACCCTTCTGACGACCGACCTTTTAGCTGGCTTATTGTTGGATAGAGAGTAGGCGTGACACTTCAAGCTAGCCCATAAAACATCCCACTTTGTGCCCAAACAAGGCAGCGTGTATGTATTATGGAGCATTAGGGGCTGGGAAAGTGCCGGTGAAGTCTCCTTGCTTAAACACAGCAAGGGAATGTGGTAATAATAAATGGGGGAGTGAGAGAACCATGACAAAACGCTTGTCAGTCTCAACACCGAGATCCAGAAAGCCGCGGACCCGAAGATTACGCTATAACTAGGTTTATGAATTATTCAGAGCTTTCTAGCAGGGAAGAATGACTGGAACAGGCAGAATCCGGGCTGGAACAGTCACAGCGAGTGGTTGGTGGTGGAGGGGTATTCTCGAAACATCTAAAATCCAAACTCCTCTTAAAATATGGAAAAGACGGCTTGGCCAACATATGCAACAGATTTCTGAAATTAAAGTTAATTTCTGGACTTCACATATAAAAAGATATAACTCAGACTGATCTTAAGCATCAAACCCTCCATATTTTACCAAAGTGATACTAGTAAGTTCTTTTCTGGACTTGCAAAATTTCAGAATTCCTAGGACCCGACTATTGTTGCCATTTAGTTATTGCTGCCATTTGCGGGGGCAATTTGCCACAAATAACTGTTTTTCATAAGCAACATGATGCTCTTGTGCAACGATTTTCCCACCCAGTTTAAATGTCCAATTGTCACCTGAACTCCGTGTCCTTAGTTAAAGGCACAGTTTCTATGGGTGATTTTTGTGAGCAAATATTGACCATCTTGTTTTTAAAGAACACCATTTTACAAATTGGAATATGTAATTGTAAAAAATAATGCATTACCGGTATACAGCATCATGCCGTATCTCTTCTGGAATCAAAATATTGGTGTTTTGTCATCATGTAATTGCACTAGACATGTTTACTATTGGGTTCAAAGTCGGCTAGATGCATCCCCAATTCCCCATCTTTGATCAAAGGCTTTCCTTCATCATGTTTACAAGTTTCTTAGCTACCCCCCCCCCCCAATAATTGCAAAATTTGTCAATAATAAACATGATAAAGGGTCATTCCAGCAGGGTTTTCCCTAATGTAGCAAATACTTGGTATTTATGGCATTTATCTGTTTTGAGTGGTTTTCCGAATTGCTCACCACAGCACTGTATGGGGACAGTGCCTGTCGGGGTGACAGGATCGCAGCACTGTTTGGGGACACTGTCTGTGGGTGATAGTATCATTTGTGTATTATGTGTATCATGCATGCTGGCTGTGATAGATAAGATTATCATAATATTGAATAAATTACATTTAATAAAGCCTCTGAAGCATATAGGGTGCTTTGCCGGACTACTTCACTTACTACGGGGACACAATTCCCAGCTTGCATGTTATTGCATTGCCCAAGTTAGTGTGGTCAGTGTCATGTGTCTAGCTTGCCTTGTACAGTACAACTTGAAGACTTACAGACACCCAATGGATTACAGACAAACTGAAATAGTATAAAACACATCTTGGGCCAGAGTTATCGAATAATATATACTTAGGTCTATGTGTAAGTTTTGACATAAGTCACCAATCTGAGGACTATGCTTCAATGACTAAGATTGTAACGTAAGTCAAAACTTAGATGTAAGTAATTTCGAGAACTCCAGCTATGGAATCTGATGTGATATCGGTTCTTATGGGTGGTTCTGAAAATGTGCAAGCAATGGTAGAGTCCAACCCTACCTTTCAAATTCATGAATATGCATTGGTATCTGTATACATGTATACTGGGAGTAGCATAGCATATTATGTCGTCATAATTTCTGGACATTACGTCAACTTGTTATGCAGCCGAATTGGTAGATACGGTGAATGTATTTGGATCAAGAGATGGAACCTTTGTACACATTTCTGGACCTTAAAGTGTAATGTTGCATAGCTCGAGGTATTTGAGATGATATATAATATTCCTTTGTTCTTTCCGCAGGTGAAGAACCCGTGTTATCATATGAACCAGTCGTACAACAAGAATGTAAGTAGACAACAACCTGACCCTTCTTTATTTGATTTGAGTGTGATAGTATCCTGCATTTAACAACTCTCAGGTATAAGACATTTGGCAGAAACTCATTGCTATTCAATTGTGCCCCGCCCCCCAACCACCCAATAAAAAAAGAAAAAAATATTCAACCTAAATTTTGACTTTTGCTTTCACAACATTGCTAAGTGGACACACCTGGGGTTTTCAAAATGCAGAGATTCGTCTTGTTGTTTTGTCTTCGCTTGTGACCATGTATGGCTTAGCTCTAAATTATTTTGCCATATGTCTATATGTCTTGTTTGCTAAGCCATATATATGCATATATGTGACTGTGTATCAATAAGAGGAAACGAATGAGTAAGACAAAATTAATGTGTTATGCAGCTGATTGTTGCGGTTTTAACTGGCGTTGAGTGTTTGTACAGCAGGCTCGGCACACTTTGGAATATGTCCTTTTTTTCGCGGAATTTTTGTGGGCAGCTTCAACCAACCTTTGATAACTTGGAGTATGCTGAGGGGGTTGTGGAAGTAAGTAGAAATTGTTAATAAATTCCTTTAAATAATAATAATAATAATAATAGCAACCATGATTGTATATTGTAATTGTAGAGTACAAAAACAGAGGACCAAATAATGTATTAACAAAATAATGTGTAAGACTGTAAAAATCATTGTAGCATAAATAATATTTAGTATATTCAGTAAACTAGTATGTAATTACATTAAGGAACATTAGGTTGCCTGTGATATTGTGGTTCACCTTACAGGGACAGCTGCACATGAGGATTGGCTTGCGGTGTTTGTCTCAAGCGACGACTGATAACATGAGGTGGGTTGAGCCTAGTGTCCTACACTGCGTGTGGCTGCTTGCTTCCTGACAGCATCAAGGTCTCCTCTCTGGGGCTCGGGTACATTGACATCATGTAAATAGACACGATCTGATTATACCTGACAACAACATACAGTATAAGGTGCAACGGGTTACCACTGGTAGCCCTACCCGCTAAACTGTATGTAATCAGAGATTGCGCAAATTGTATCGATCGTTACCGATGATTCTTGCCAGATTTCATCCAATTATAACCTCTGTCAGCGGAGGTTTGGCTGATTACAACCCTGACTTTTGCTATACACTATTCTGCTCTGCAATGTCTTACAATTGTGCTTGTTAACACATCTATAGAAAGAAAGTTTGTAGATGCTTTAGGGAGCATATCCAAACCGTGCACTGTAGCAGTATCTCTTGCCAGTCACGATTTGGACATGGTCTCTTAACCACCTTCCCTTGCCTCCCTAACCCTTACTGCCTAACACCATCACCACCACAGTGTATATATACGTCTAGTGCTAATAAAATAGAACGCTTTCACTGGGTCTACTGTCTCCTGTTATGATTTCAATGTGGAATGGGTGCTAATGTCACACTTCTGTGCATATAACAGAAAATGAAACCGCTTACAATTCTTGTTCCTTTGTATATAAATATCTTTAACCTGACACACATAGCTTCATGTATCTAGCACTGTGGATGAACCTATTTGATTCTGACCTGTGTCGAGCACTGTGATTGGTGGATGATACCAGCTGACCGATGTCGTGCACTGTGATTGGTGAATGATCCTGGCTAATCTGTATCATGCACTGTGATTGGTGGATGATCCTGGCTGACCTGTATCATGCACTGTGATTGGTCGATAATCCTGGCTGACCTGTATCATGCACTGTGATTGGTGGATGAACCTGACTGACCTGTATCATGCACTGTGATTGGTGGATGATCCTAGCTAACCTGTATCATGCGCTATGATTGGTGGATGGTGCTAGCCGACTTGTATCATGCACTATGATTGGTGGATGATGCTAGTCGACTTGTATCATGGTCTGTGATTGGTGGATGATCCTAGCTAACCTGTATCATGCGCTATGATTGGTGGATGATGCTGGCTGACCTGTATCCTGCACTGTGATTGGTGGATGATCCTGGCTAACCTGTGTCTGCTCTTGAGCACTGTGATTGGTTGATTGACCCCATGCTAGCATTGTGATTGGTGGAATATTCTATTGTGTATATTGCCTAATGTGTCAATCAATGTGATTGGTGAATAATTCGATCTGTGTCTTCTATGTAGCTGACTGGTCATGCTAATTGACACCACAGTTTGGCTGGCTGGTATGGTGGGCATGTGTGTGTTTAGCGACAGCTATCGGTGTTCTAACATAATCCTACCTGACTGTTAAAATGTAATCCCAGTGTATTGGTACCTAGGCCAGGACCATAAAGTCTGGTGTTAAACTTGACCAGTACCGAAGTACAGTACCATAATGCTGGCCAAGAGACCGTGGAGGGAGGGTCCATTTCCCAGCTAGTTGTGTTTCTATCTTGCCCGTCAGCTCTTTGGAATTGCGTCCCAAGAACCAGACCTAGAAAATGAAAGTGTGAAGGCCATTCTCTATCAACATATATCTACATGTATGTATGATGGCTGGGCAACTCGATACGGGCTAACAAAGCTGATTAGTCTGTACTTAAGGTCACTGTGACTGAAAAAGAACAAAGCCACCGTCAAATTGCACTGATCTCTCCCGGTAGGTGATTTATGCCATGTACGTGATGCATGGCGTTTTATGGAAGGAATACATATTGTACATGTAACCCATGTAACTGCCAAGTTATGACTGATTGAGAGACGGCCGGAAAACAAACCCGGCGTCTGCTAGATTTCTGTCTAGACAGACCCCGGGTAATTCGGTAGGGTGTCGTGCCCCTTGAGTGCCGCCACCATGGATCAGGTGGCGGTTACCGAGTGATAACTGGTTTCCATGGGAATGTTACCCGTTATGAGTTGGTAATTCCTCCATGGAGCCTGTTGACAGAGAACAGACCACACTGTGGTCTGGAGCTGGGTAGTAGCCAAGCTTTCACCCCATTATCTACATTGATCAAGGCAGGATCGGAATGAGATATTATAAAGTATAACCTCCACTTCTCTGGGCTGCTGCTGATAGTTGTCTTGGTGGCCTGGTAGTAGAGATGATTTTAGGAATGGTACACTTTATCACATCAGGAACTTTTGTTGAAAAGTCCTGTAACCTTACAGGTTCTTGTGACAGGCTCCTGTTCCTGTCACAGGTTCCTGTTACCCAACAGGTTCCTGTTATTACGCAACAGGTTAGCATTACAGGTTCCTGTCACAGGTTCCTGTTACCCAACAGGTTAGCATTACAGGTTCCTGTTACCCAGCAGGTT
>JAAUYG010169317.1_pt1 | contig 32342 bp, 23 predicted proteins | sample 7278091 | NCBI WGS metagenome assembly JAAUYG01 (sample SAMN14350201, study PRJNA611818) | marine sediment metagenome | isolation source: surface marine sediment (0.6m) | place: French Polynesia: Moorea | collected 2018-08 | reverse complement strand
CTGTAGATTGGGGGGAGGGTGTGACGACCTCGATCACGGTTCAGCGACGGGCGTCCTTCGGCAATGTAGATTGATTCGGCCACACCTCGACGGAACCAATTCTTCTCTCGATGTTTCACCGCTACATCCTCTTTGGTGAAGTTGTGGTTGTGTTCCACGATGTGGTCACTAACTGGGGAACCAGTGTGCTGGTGCTCCTTCAGCCGCTTGGCTAGTGGGCTCTCGGTCTCACCTACATAGGCGGCTGGGCAGTTGGCGCAAGGGTACTACTGTATTGTATCTGTGAGATCAGTTTTGAGGGACCACACAAAAGACCACACATTCCTAGGATCAGGTCCTACATATTGGTATAATTGATTGAACCTGCCAGCAAAGACCACCTGTCTGGAAAGACATGTTGACCAATGTGATTGTCCTTCAAGACGTGACTTCCACTGAAGCTGTCGTTATAGCAGCATGTTGTTGCAAAGCCAGGCGGTTTGATTGCAGGTTTGGTTAGAGTTACTGTAGAATTAACTATTTTCAGCCAGAAATACATTGTCTTCCAAGGCAGGTGGTCTTTCATGGCTGGTCTTTAAATATAGTCTATATGTCCTGCTGTTTTGAGGAATCATCTTGTCAAGAATATGTTCATCTCACTTAATGTCAGATTTAGATATTTTTTGGCCAGTTAATCTGCTGACTTGATCAGTATCGGTAAATCCTTTCATCAAATGAAATATGAGCCATAGCACACAAGTTTAAAACCAACTGTAAGCGTTCACCTTTATGCTTAGCTTTAAATCTTTACACAAGTTACATGAAGTTTGTTTAATAATAGCACAAATTATTTTTGTGAAACCAAATCTATACCCATCACTTTTTACCAAAGACATAGAAACTGTTGTTATGCATGCAGTGCACTGTCATGGTGTGACCAAGTGTCATGGAAACGATAGGACACTCGCTCAGTCTTGACATCTGTCAAGACATCCTTTCTGACCAAGGTGACATGGTCAGACCTCTGTACAAATCAAAGACGTATAGTCGTAGTGTCCGAATTCCTGGCCATTCAACAGCTGCGGCTGATGGTAAATCACAGGCAGATCACAGGCGGTCAGTGTCTATTCATTGTATGTAAACCCAGCACGGTCAGTTCTCGGTTACCGCGGAGGTCAGGACCGTATCTCTGGGAACTTTGACCGGTACGGTTTGTTCGAGCTATAGTGCATGGATATATTGGTAGAATATTACTGCATCATGACAGCCGTCCCAGTGGTTTGGTGGTGTGTGACAGAGCTTTTGGATTGTCCCTTGGGTTGGTGATTGATTAGAACATTGACGGGTCCCCGGGCTGTGAGTATAATATGGTTTTATCGCAGGTTTAAACAATGTTGAAAAGTACCAGCTTTAAAAAAGAGAAAAAAGCTTGTGTGGAGATATGTATTACAGTTAGAAATTGTAGGAGGTCGCAGTGTAGCTAGCAGGCATCTGAGTTAGGTCCCGCAATACAATATAGTGTTTTGTGAAAGCAGAATCTCAATCTGTATATAAAGATTACTGTCAAATGTGATCCTTTAATATAAACTGGCAGTCTTTAGTTTATGCACAGGTTTAAAATATGAAAAATATAATGGTCCTTATGATCTGCAAAATATGGTCCTTATAAGCAGATGGTCCTCATATAAAGGTGCTCTTAAATGTAGGTTTGACTGAACATGTACATGTGATAAAAAAAAAACAATTTAGGTTGCCATGGTTATAATGCATGGATTTCGGTTTTAATTTACTCCTGCACAACTCTTGAGACAAACGAATGTTCGGTCAGTTCAGTTTACTTTGCTCTGGATTTGCAATCCCTCACGCTGGCATCAGGAAGCACTTATTTCCCCCTGAATTTCCTTCCGGAGCCAGGGCTTTTGGCTGCTGGAGAGCCAGAGTCCCGGATCTCTATCTCCCAGTCTCAGGTTCGGCCTAACACTTCCTGGAGCTTCGTTCTGGGTGCACTCGGCTGTCTTTCTGGGCTCGCTGTGTTCCTGGTAGAGTCTCTCATCTCCACGCGGTTGAGAGAAATCTTCTCCACCAAAACCCATTGAAGTAGAATCCAGATTTTCTGCTTCTTCTCTCCAAGTCCGAATCCAGAGATTGTACCTGGGATCAGGAATTGTGTGCTATCTACCACCGTGTGCAATATTATAGTACATGTAGTCCAAGGCCAGAATGGTGAAATATTTTGAAGAGCTAACTAAGCTCCTCCTCCTTCCTCCGTGGTGTTGGGCTGTGTTTGGGATGGAATGTCACAAAGTAAAGGTCATGCCCTCAGGGAAATCAGCCACCCAGCCTGCTCCCCCTCTCTCCAGCCCAGACTTATACAGGTGTAACAGTAATCCCCACACTGCAGTATTTGTACAAGACCACCTTTCTGGGAGGGGAATTAGACCCAATTACTCTCACCGCCAACCAGCTTCACTTGCCGCCTGTCAGAATATGTCAGATTTTGGTGTTTGTTGTACTGACTGTAAGGCCAAAGCCTGGAATCATTCACGGGAATAACAATACCTCAAATCTGTCAATAATATACAAACATACCATATGCAATGTATATAATTATCATGGCTCAGTGTGATTTGGGTAGTTCAGAGCCATTTAATTCAACTCTAAACTCTGTTCTAATTTCTAAACTCCAAAAACTTCCTATTTGTATTGAAGACATACAATTGGTAGAAATTGTATCGGGATTGACAGTTTTAAACAAGAAAGTCTTTAACTTGAGAGGTCTTAAATTCCAAATGTTACTTTGCATGTTGCTGTAGACCTGTAGCTAGCCCATCGCTCTATGGTTCTATGGTCTGTTGCTCCATACTGCTATGGTTTTGTGTTGCTATTTTGTTTGTTGCCGTGCATTGATTGCTATGATCTGTTGTCCTGTGTTACCCTGGTATTGTTTCTCCATTCCAGCTGGTTGCCGCGGAGAGCAGCGTATCGGACACAGGGTCGCAGTGTACAGAATCTCAGGCGGGTGACGTGGTGCCGCCGGAGAGAGTGGGCGGGATCGGGGACAGTCGACCGCCATCATTCCAGTAAGGGCGGGAAATATACCACATGTAACACGTAACAATGATAGCGAGTACTAACGACGTATTCGCACCTACGCATGCCCTGGATGAACTATCCCATGCCTGCCTGCTCTGTAATAAGTGTTTAACCCTGCGCAATTTTATAAACATGATAAATGGTATGTAAATATTTTAGGAGCAAAATATATATTTTTAGCAGGGAAAAAATTGCCGAGCGTGAACGTAAATGGCGTACATATAAGTGGAATTCTGGAATTGAGATCACCCATTGTCAAGGCCAAAGTGGTCTTAATTCTGAAACAATATGTGTAACAATGGTGTGTAACTTTGGTTGTCCAACAAATGCTCTTAATTCTGGGCTGGTTAAACTGGTTTTGATTCTTGGTTGGTCTTATATCTGAAGTGGTATGGAAGTGAGGCTCCATTTTGCTCTGAAGTCCACTCCAGTGTTATACTGTTATCCATCGTAATGATTATGCACAAGTCAGCTGAATATCAATTGAGAACATAAATCCTGTCACCCTGACTGGATGATAATGGTACTGGGTTCAATTTGTTTTCCTTGGCACCAGCAGCAGTTTGTATATGTTTTGTAAATATTAAAATAAAAAAGAAAAGATTGCTGCATCTCGCTCATTTGTATTTTCAGTGCAAACGCCTCAAGCCGGGATCGAGGGAGTGATCCCTGCGACACATGTACGGAAACGGATTCTGTTCTTAGCTCCAGACGAGGTGAGCAGCAAAGCCAATAGTTATTCTGTCCCCACCATCCAACCAATTCTCTATCGGCCTTTCTCCTCTGCCCCATGCATGGCTGTTGTACACAGGGGTGTCATGTATACTTTATACTGTACAGATATTTTATTTGTGTCTTTTTACCTTAAGTTACTGGTGATATCGTGAAGCTTTCGAATTTATATTAGTAGGTTCAGAAGTGGATTAGTACATTCCTTTTACATATTTTAATGTGTGGTTAGTTTGCATGCAGCTCCAAAAAGATAAGACTCAGGAAATATCATTTTACATACATATGGACTTTCCAATGTGGGATATATTTTTTGCCCCTTGATTATGTTACTTCTTCCCTGGGAAGTGGTTTATATTGCTTAATATGTGTTCCATCAGTTTTCCAGTTCCATTTATTGAGTTGCATTGTATATGTTTTCTATTGTTGGGATTACGGAATACTTAGTGCATGTTACTCGGTATTTGCATGAGAATACCCATGGTTCATTTTAAAAAAATATATATATTAGTAAAATTAAGTTACTCGGTATTTGCATGACAATACCCATGGTTCATTTTACCAAAAACATATTATATTAGGAGAAATAAGATCTTTGTATTTTGCCGTGGGGTAGCAAACAGTTAAGCTGCATGAGACGTTGTTGTCTGTCAGCATGCGGAGGTCTCTGTGTTGTTCTAGATGCGCCTCCGGTCAGTCGGCCTGCGCCACCTCAGCGCAATCCACCGTTAATACACCCATCACACCCACTGCATCGACCACCACCGGGACATCGTAAGTATACAACTCTCTCTGTATGTGTCCTTGACTCCTTGCATGTAATCTCTACCTTGTCCTTTGATTGAGAACGAGAAAACACATATAAGTTTTTATGGTAGAATGGTTGGTGTGTGCCTGTGTAGGGAATCGGTTGTACAATAGAACCTCACGTTTGCGATCACCTCAGAATTAAAGCCACCTCAGAATAAAGACCACTTTACCGGCAGTGGCCAAATTTATCACAGATAACCATTTCGGATGCATTGAGTCAGGAAAACGCTGAGATGTTGGTCTGCCGATACACATGATAACTGCAGATATTAGTGCGGCTTTTGTCTTGAGAATGAGTCCAAATGTACGAAGACCTGCCATTGCAATATCAGACTAGGCTGTCAGCTTGTGTCGTAAACTATTACACCCCCCATTATGTTTAGTAGTCTCAGATAAAAGACCACCTCGCAATTAACACCAACAGCCCCATTAGTGGTCTTTATTCTAGGGCTCACTGCACAACTGTACAGTAGTCCTTCGCTTAGTGGCCGCTCTCAACACAGGCCACCCTCTCTAATATGGCCATCATGTCTTAGTCACTACTACTATCAATGTATTCACTTTTCCCTCCCATCAAAGCCACCTCTCTAATGTGGCCACAATTTCTTGGCAAACTGTGGTCTTATTAGAGACGGACTACTGTACATGTCTATCTGTACACCATGATCAGTGATGATTGCCTATACCTGCCTGTAACCAGAAATGGGAAAAAAAAATATTTTCTTGGTAAAGATATTTTGCTAGAAGACAAGACTTGAGCTGCAATTGTTGGAAAGTTTACACAGTCTGCACAATGACATAATCAGTTCATGGGGTTCCTTTCGCCATGCAGACATTCTGACCCAGTGCCTTACTGACAGCCTGCAGACCGATGAGCATGGCAGTGACTGGTGCGCCATCTCTTTGACTAAAGCAGATTCCTCATGATGGCCATATAAATGTGGCATTTGTCATCACTCATCAATTGTCGGCTTCCATCCTTTCCTACACATGGTGGGCGGGCAAAGGAACTGAGGGGAGCTGAAAGCTTTACAGGGGAGGGGGGGGGGGTATGGCTGTGCCGAGAGAGGTTACCGAACAGTTGTTGACTCACGTTACCATGACGTAATCAGTCATAAAACCCTACCAGACGGCTACGAAAATTGCATCAATTGAGCAACATTGCCAGAAACGTTACCATTAGATAAATAATAAATTCATCATACAAATTTTGGAGGCTAGAAATACAAAACTAACTCCCGTGTTAAGCCATTGGCAGTAAATCTTGCTGTTTCTCTAAGTGGATTATTTTGGCATCCAGTTAAAAAAAAAGGAAGGGGAGAATACTCAGAATATACAGCTGGCAGCCGAAGGGTAACAACAGTCTGAGGCCAATTAGGATGTCAGTGCCTGCCAGACGCCCTCCTGCCGGATTCCTCCATTACCTGCCACCAGATGTCAGCACCAGTTTGAATCCTGGTCCATATATCCCTCGGCTGCCACTGCTGTGGGAGAGAGAGGGGTGAGTCATTGATCTCCTATGGTCAAGGAACTCAGTGGGGGAAAACCACCCCTCCCAGAGAGCAGACAGACACATACGGAAGATTCCCCTCACCGCCTGCTACTGCTGCTGGGATGAGTGGAAAGAAACATGCAGTGGCGGAAAAAAAAAAAAAATTCCCGATCTGACCCAGGTATTCTTACCACATGGACCAGGGGTGGGATTAAAAGGCAGCAATGTCAATATGAACAGGAAAAAAAACTGGAGAGGCACCTGGATTTGATTGGGGCTTTATGTGCAGAAAAGTGATAAATGAACCTCACTTAATTTTACTATTACTCGAAGTCTTGATCCAGATTTTTCTGACCCAGTTATAGTATAGTGAATCATACATGGATTCTATATGTCGTAATGAGCATATTAATGATACGACATCCAGATTTTACCCATGCCCGTCTTCAAAATTTTTCCTGAGCCAGATAGTTGAATATAATGATGTAAAAATGTGAACAAGGACATATCATGCGACACCTATATAGATTAGTTCACATTACGTAGGGGCTCTGAAGACCACCCCAGAGTAGGAAGTACAGACTGGTGGTCCCTGTATTTTAAGACCATCCATGGAACCAAGACGATGCGTGCTTGTATTGCAGGTGGTCTTAAAATAAAGGTAATTTAACACACACAAAGTGGCTATTGGGACCAAACGAAATGGTCTTATAATCTATGGTGGTCTAAAAAATAAAAAGCTTGTTAAATTGACGTACAACAGTACACGCTCATAATCGCAACATGACTTCGGTTTCATTCAGAAGCCAAACCAACCTTTGTGATCATGCCCCCTTGAGCCAATGCTATCTAGCAATTTGAAAGGTTTGACCAATCCTGAGTGGCTGTCATTTTCACACCATCTTGCTTCCTTTGAGGGGCATTTTCCTGCCAAGCAGTTAGAAAATACTCCCCATTGAAAACACCTACATTTGTATTTACCAGCAAAAGATTGTGAATTGGGTCTATTTTGTTTAAAAATAAATACAAAAACAATGTACTACTTTTTCATTGGCTGTCGGTTTGCCCACTATGTCCTATCCCTGTCTCTGTTTGGCCGTGTGGAACCTGCTAACATTGTATTCCATGTCCCTGTCGGTCGTACAGTTTACTATTACACGATCTAAATCTGCAAGATACATAGACAGTGTAACATGTCGCTGGGAGGGTACACAAAATTCCTCGCAAGCTATGCTGTAGCCATTGTCACAGCTAACGGTCGCCCTACCAGAAATGCTAACAGTGCCATTGCCACTTTCCCCTCTGCTCACTAAATTAGGTTTTCAGGCGGGGACCTTCACTCGGGATAGATTGAGAGCAATGGAGGGCATTAGTGGGGTGGGGTTGGGCTGGAAATGTGCTGCCATATATGAGGTGTGATCCCGTTTGGCGGTGGCTCCATCCATTTCCCGTTAAAGCGTGGAATGCCTGGCCATTTTAGGTGCTGTTGCTTGAAGGACTTGTAGACATTTTCAGACCACTCGCCCCGTCAGATTCGGCACATTCAATCTGGTATGCTTCCAAGTGTTGACCGGGTTTCGACATGGACCTAAGGGGGGCTAATATTTACTCCCTCCCTACAGCAGTGATGCACCCTGGGTATCATTTGGCGATCCTTCCCCGGGGCAGGTCACAGAACCGAGTAATCCGAGACTTTGGTGGTCGCAAGCAGAACGGAAAAGATGTTTTTTCAGAACAAGAAGATGGAAGGTTGACTCGTGATTTGGGTTTTACTGGCATCTGAGTGAGCTAATTTTTTCTTAGAGGTTCTGTGGCTTGTATATACGGTTTTGTTGCCGAGGTTATAAGAACTGTATGGTGATAGCATATTTGCAATCTTTTGAGGAATGAAACAGAGAGACATCTGCCTTTAACGTATCACTGTTTGTGGCAGCAAGTATGAGTAGGAGCATCGCTCACGTTTTTGGAGCAAGAAATTGCAGGAAAGCCTATTCTTGTGTCGGCTCTGGGTGTTCTCAACGAGTTCTGTCTGAAAATTTTGATGTTCGAGCTTGTGCCAGCTCTAACCCGGTATTGTGGAAGTGATCACTCATCCAGAACGTATCTTTCATGTGACCATTTATCCGGAACTGATTTCATGAATAAATGACAACTGGATACAGACTACTACTGAGGCTACCTTGTGGAAGACAGTATAGATACTAGTGGTTGCCAACAGAAAACACTTCCATTGCTCACGGAGACTGCTGTCCAATACATAGAATGCAGTGATCTCGTAGACTGTGTTTTGGTAAACACAACACTTATAAGATCCAGCCATGCCAACATTAGTATATTAATTACTTTCGTTTAGATTCCTACAGATTCATTATTGGTGGCATGATCTGGATGCCTGGTTATGCAATGGGTGATCTGTCTGGATCCAGGATTACCCAGCAGGAACTGGATCCCGTGTTGTCTGGATTATTACACAGCAGCCTGATTAGAGTTGAATTGTGGATAGATTATCAGTTTGTTGTAGAAATATTAAAGTAGCCATTGGAAAATTATAATAGAAAATAATAATCTGAAATAGGATCTGCTAAAACGTCAGGACTTCTGCAATACTTGGACTTCAGTTTGAAGTAATCCTTGGAAACGGAAGAGAGAAACACCATTGGTAGCAATTAATAGCATTCCATTGACGCTGTGGATACAGCGACCTCGGTATTAAATGGCGCAGCAGAAGCATTTCAGTGACTTGTTTCTGGGCTGTCTGGCCTTACGTCGCCATCGACGCTGCTATCCCATAACAGGGACTGACAGAGGGGGTGAGGGTGCCAAATGGAACGGCACGGTCGTCGTAGGTGGCAAAGATGCTATGAGTGAGAGGCGTATCTATGGAGAAGGTGATTGGTGCTGTGTTGTTATCTGCTGGATGTATATGAACGTATGCTTACGTAATGCTAATGCACATGTCATGTTTGTGCTTTTTCCTGCTCTACATGTTCCATATATTTTATGTTATTAGTGGAATACCATATTCATGCTATTATGCGCCCATGCCCTCACAAGCACATGGTGTGGTTTCTAAACTTTCTATAGGCACATTAGCGATGTCTCAGGCCTTTAATCATGTTAATAGTGGTTCTACCCTAGGCTTAAAATTCCAAGAAATAGTTTTTCAGATACATTGTTTTTCCCAGGTTAACTACTTAAATGCACCATGCACATAATGGAATGGGAATGGTAAATTTTGAGAAAATTGCTACAACTTTATCCTGTCTTAATTGTCGCCAGAGCAGTAGTTTATAAACAATGCATTTGAATAATCAATAAATGTTACATAATATGCTTTGACAATACAATGTTGATTTATATTAGTAGAGAATTTATTCGCAGTAATGGCACACGATGTTGAACAAGGTTACTCAAATTGCATGTTAGCAGGCCACCTGGCTCGTTTAATCTTAATCTCCTGTTTCCTTAATTATCTGATGAGTAATAATGAGGAAGTATTTGTATCACTATTGAATGGGTGTATGTTTCAATTGAAGAAAGATCCTGTTATGTTGATTAACATATTTACTATATGGGCTCCTTTCTCCCTAATATTCCAGCCCCTCCTCGAGTAAACGGACATGGGAAATACGACCGCCACCGATCACATGGTTTTGATGCCACGTCATCTGTTTTAAGTAGCGACATAGACTCGACAAGCTTCTTTGACTCTGAAGACGATAGTCGGTAAGGGATTCACTTTAGACTTTGAGTGTTGGGCTGATAACAAACTGCTGCTGTAAATCTACCAAGTAAGACTAGAAATGTGAAGTAATTGTTAAACAAGTGGAATGTATAACTCATAATAACGCACAGACAACATTTCTGTTAGCAACGTTAGATTTTTCTGGTAGACATGTTTATAGAGCTACAAATAGTGTGCATCTGACTGTATTTGAAAGACGGAAATATCCAGGTATAGAATAGTTCCTGCCAATTGCCTGTACTGGTGATGAATATTATAGTACACTATGGTATCCCATAATGTGTTTGAAGTTACACGGGGATTCAGGGGGCAGTAAATATTTATCTTGTCTTTCTTTCTTCACAGATTTTCCACGGCTACAGGCACCACAATGTCTTCCAAATATGGTCGTCACCGACGGAGACGCAGGCGACATCGTATGCCTCCGATCAGTCGGGTGGGTAATGTTTGGTACAGTGACGAAACACAGAAATATTCTGGATACTTTTGTGTCCGCGGACGCACTATCTCTGAAATAAAATGTTTAGATGAGTCGAATATCCAAGTTCTAATACAATACGTTCTGACAGTATGGTGATATTTTGGGTGGGTAAACCATGATCCTTCTCTTAATAGCCATTCAGCAGAGTGTACCCTCTCTAGTGTGGCCGAAAATATTTTTTCCGCTACTGCTATAAGCATATTTAGTTCCCCACTCACAAAAGGCCACCTTTATAATGTGGCCACTTGGCAAGTAAGGTGGCTATATTAGAGTAGCACTAGTGTAAAAGTCTGTCTTTAGCCGTTTTCGTCTTTTACGATGGTTGCAATATCTGAAAGCGATTGGTCTTCTCTTCCGTCACACTGCTAACACTAGAGGGCGCCTGAAGACCTCTGGTCTGTGGTATGTCATCACAGCACGCGATACTGTCATACATATTCATCTCTTGTATATTTGAATATATTTCAATGTTACACAGTATAATTGGGTGTTTGTCGATATAAAACCCAGGCCCAGAGTTTTGAAAACCCTCAGAAATAGGTCTCGACTTCCACTCAGCAATCTGAACAACAATGCTATTGGCTAAGACTTGTTGAACCTCAGTCTTAGTTTCTTCAAGAACTTGATCCCTGGGGTAGAATTCTAAAACATAGTCTTAAGCTTTAAATTAAGTCAAACTCGGAGCACTGATAAATAACTCTGTGTTAGTCTTTACAAGTTTAAAAATCAAACATTAAATATTTATGGCAACTACGGTACCCAGATTTGGTATTCTTCCCTGTATGTACAAAGTGTGAAAAGAAATGTCAAAATTCTTTTTAATGATAATCCTATTATGGCAGAATTGCATGTACATTGTATTGTGCTAAATTATTCATCGTACTGGGTATGGCATATGTGATCGGGTTTAGATATGCAATGGGTAGTGTGATATTTTGCTCGTGTACAGAACTGCTGAGCAAAACATCCGTAACGGTAGTATCTCCTCAATATTATTACTGTATTTGTTTCTCATATTTCATGATCAAGTTGTACAAAAATTGGTGATAGAAATTTCTATAAAACTATATAGTAAGGAGTTGTTCCTTTCAGTTTGTCAAAAAAAAACACAAAAACTATTTCAGTTGGTTTGGTTATGTTTTGTCTTCAAGGTTGCATTCAGAATGATTGATTTATTGCACTCCACATTCTGAATATTGATACTTGTTTACGGGAAGCTTACGTTGCAATAAGTCTTGCAAAGGCAGCAATTTGATTGGTGAAAAGTTTGACCTAATGTACACGGGCCTGGCCCAGCTATAATCATGGGTAGCTGGGGAGGGAGGGTATTGACTGTACACAGTTACACGTGATGAATGACCATGGGCATGAAAATGATGAACAATATTCCAGTGTGTGTCTTTTACCAAGACCCTATGAATAGTAAGAGAGACCAGGATTGAATAAAAATATGGAAATCTGAACCACCTCTTGGTGTACGTTTGTCTTTGAATTTCTAGAACTCATTAATTTATCAGATTTAGTCACACACTGAGAACTTGTGACTTGGTTATAAAAACTGGATCTGGCAATTATACCGGATCACAATATGTCATTGCCCCAGAGGTGAATGGTCCTGAGATGGAAACACTTCCATGTAACGTACGTTGTTGTTTTTCCGTTTCCAGGCGTCATCATTCAGCAGTATTACGGACTCCACCATGTCTTTGAACATCATCACAGTCACACTGAACATGGGTAAGTTAGCCACGGCGCGAAATTAGTTGAATCTAATCACAAGAACAAGCCGAGAAATACCATACCGGAAATTTAGTTGTACATGCAATTGCTTGATGGGATGAAACTTGTCAAGGAAATTGTGTATTGCAGATGGTTATGTGTTAATTTAAGCTGTTAGCCTGTGCAGATAGTATCCTTACCATTTATATGAAATAATACAAGTCTAGTACATATATATAGTCAGGACATTGTATTTGTGAAGTAAATGTAACTCTAGTAGTTCAAATTTGAGCCTGTGATGACTGGTTTCTTTTGGAAGTTTGCTGCGTTCTTTAACAAGTCTGAGTGTCAAAGTCTAGCCATGAATGTCACAGTCAGTAAATGGTTGTCCCATCGTTTCTGTTTCAGACACAGTCAACTTTCTAGGGATCAGTATAGTTGGGCAGAGTAACAAAGCCGGCGACGGGGGCATTTACGTCGGCTCCATCATGAAAGGGTACGTCACAGAATGTGCTACTCGACATAAAATATACATGGAGAATGCCGTTGTTGAACAAAATAAACAGAGAATCAAGAACTGCCACTACTAATACTTCCTTTCTTCTTTTTGTACACAAAAAAAAATAAGTAAAAAATTAATTTATGTAAAAGCTCCAAATGACGTGCAAATTCGTTTGGTCTGTCAAAATTACAAAAATTAACAATGACTACAAGATTGATTATAAGAGACTAAAACGATAACAGAACTGGTTGTAGAAGATAAAATGAACAACTGACTCCCTGGAATAAGTCTTGTGAAAGGCGTTTGAACATGAAAGATCCGTTGGTGTGTTGAACTGGCTTATTGTGGCTGTTCCTGTGTTTTCAGAGGGGCGGTTGCCCAGGATGGAAGGGTGGAACCGGGAGATATGATCCTGGAAGTGAATGGTGTTAGCTTTGAGAATATGAGCAATGATGATGCAGTCCGGACGTTACGGGAAGCTGTACAAAAACCCGGGTAAGCATGTACACAAACATAACTTTATATTTAAAGGTGGTTTATTTTGGAGGGAAAAGCTTTGATTAATAAGATTATCACAACCAGATAACCTAATCTTGAAAGAAGCCACTTATAATAACCAAAATTGCACTATATAAAATGAATCTAGACCATGTATGTATTTTAGTTCGGAACTTGGCATATCAATGTTACTTCCAATAGGCAGCGCTATAAAAGTTTTGTTGAACGTTTGTTATGAAGCTAGTTATAGTTAGTTATCCATGTCCTATAAGTTTTTTGTCGTACATATGTGACTAACGTCATCGTTCTGTTTACCCTGTCTCCAGGCCCATTACATTGGTAGTAGCCAAATGCTGGGACCCCAACCCAAAGGGTTATTTCACGATCCCGCGCCAGGAACCAGTACGGCCGATAGACCCATCAGCGTGGGTGGCGCATACGGAAGCTATCCGGGGGATGTACGGAGGGAGGTCGGGTCCCTCAGGGCCACCGTCTCTAAGCACTATAACATCCACAGACTCCTCTATAACCAGCTCCATACCCGAGTCTGAACGTACGTCAAGTATTGCTAATTACAACTCAATATTAAAACCTCTTGATGTTGAAAGGTCAAACCTAGTGCAAAAATAACTACAGTTGAATCCCTATTTAAAAGCTACCTCTAACAAAACACCACTCCAGAAATAAGATCACCCTAGAATTAAGACCACCCCAGAAATAAGACCACTTTCTGGATGACCGAAAGTTCTAGGTGAGTCCTATATGGCCTCAGAATTAAGACCAGTTCTTAATTAAGACCACTTTGTCCTGATTGTGAATGATTGCAACTTCAAGCTTCAGCTGTATACACATCAGGTATATGGGATTGCATCAATACATTGTAATAGAAACAGTAAACTATTGAGCTCAGTATTTTCCTTCCTGAGTGTTTGTCACATGACGTTGGCTTATTTTCCCCCCTAAACTTTGACCTTTACAGGGTTCGATGACCTCAACCTGACGATCAACACCGACATGGCAACCGTGGTACGTGCCATGGCGCAGCCCGACTCTGGGTTAGAGATTCGCGATCGGCAGTGGTTAAAAATTACTATCCCCAATGCATTTCTAGGCAAGTATGAGTACGAATTTGCATGACGCAACTAAAATGTCATCTATGTTTCTCTTGTCTTTCAGACTATGAAGACTTAAAGTTGACGTCAAATTCTGACCCGGCTACTATAGTCCGAGCCATGAGTCATCCGAGCTCGGGGCTGGATGTTCGTGATCGAGTATGGCTCAAAATTAGTATACCAAATGCATTTATAGGCAAGTGCGGTCAGGCGTTGACATTGTCTAGTGTCTGTCAAGTCGGCCCTCTTTGTGCTATAAATATGCATGAGGTGGTTTTCCGTTGCTCTATTTCTTCTATGTAACAGTTTATATATATATTATTATATACAGCAATTCTGATTTCTGGTTCTGTTGAGTTTCTTTATGATAACGTGACCTTGACCTTGGTATAGTGACCTTGACCTTGCTATAGTGAAATTGATTGTTGGTTTCTTTAGTTGTGCTGGAATTTGCACTGTGTATATTACGCATACAGTGAACCTTAGAGACTTGGTGTGTGGTATTGGGAAACGATTTACTTAAGAATATTAGAAAAAATACACTTTATACCATTTAGGAAAGAAAATTTTGTAGAAGATACTTTTGAAGAGAAATTTCAGTTATATAAAGGTTGTATTATACAATGACAGCTTCAACTCACTACCAGTGGGCTCAGGCCAGCAAGTGTCAATAGTTACTGTGCCCTAAGATTGACACAAAGTGCACTTTGACATTAGGCATTTTTAGCATGGATTACTGCACTCCTTTCTGTTAAGCCAAATATTGTCAGGTATTTGTGGGCAGTGATTCTAGCCCAGTTCTTATTTCTGACATTTTGTTTGGTTATTAAACCGGTTTCTTTTTCCATGGAAAATGTAGGATGCGATAGCATGAAAATTATCCTCCATCTATTTTGAATAGGTCAGAATGTCCTGTGTGAACGAAAATGATAGAAAACATTTGCTACATTTTTGCCATGGCTCATCTGTACATTGTAGGGCGAGTGAGTTTTTAAGGCTACCATGAGTGTCGGCATAGTCGCCCAGTTTGGGGGAGGGGGGAGGAGCCACATTTCTTGAATATGTGCTCCTGGGCTTTGTTATCTCTGCAGAGAAGACAAGCATCTTGGCAGCAAATACCACAAAATACTGACTGCATTTGATGCTCCGTCTCAGCATGTAAACGCATCTCATGCTGAGAGAACTATTTGACAGGGGGCATCGCTATTGACGTTGTTCGAGGCAGAGAACAGACCTCATCAGTGTTTTGTGTTTAAACAAATTTTATTCACTTCCAGCTGTTGTAATGTATTCACATTGTCACCGTTTCACATTTTACTGTGTCACCGTTTCACATTTTACTGTTTTATATACTGATGTTTAGCCCTGCATGAACACTCACGAGATTGCTTCCCAGTCCATGTGGTTTGATATGTACATTCTATTACATGTAACGGGTTTTAGATTGTGGTGGGGTAACTCAAGTGTTGTTGCTTCCATTACAGGGTTAAGGGGGAATTTGACTTTGATAATCATGTGTTAGTTTGAATGGAAGTTGGATTGAAGCTTTGTACATGTAATCAAATACGGCATATTTTCCACTTCAAAAAAAAGTTGTCTTCAGTGGAATATCATCACATAATACACATAAAGAGGCTTAATAATCTGGTTGCAGTTGAACAATGCTAGTGCAGTGATAGCAAAGTTTATGTTGAAATGTGTCAAGTGCCTAAATGTAGACATGCAAGAAGCCCAGCATCCTGTTTAATGCTTTCTCCCAATATATTCTTCCTTTCAGGTTCTGATTTAGTCGACTGGCTACATACTCATGTCGAGGGTTTTGCAGATCGACGGGATGCCAGAAAATACGCCACAAACCTACTCAAAGCCAACTATATCCGTCACACAGTCAACAAGTTGACGTTTTCAGAGCAGTGCTACTACGTCTTCGGGGATCTTTGTGGAGGTAAGGACTTACTGTATAGCTGTCGCAGCAACCCGAGAGTGCTATCTATTATATAACTGCTTATATATATAGAGGCTGTTTTGGTGACAAAATATTTCAACACAATCATTTCATCGGATTACTGGGCACTGCCCTAAAACTGACACAATCATCATTGATCAAGACACAAATGTAGCCATTTTGGTACATTTTAGGCCGGTTTTAATTTGAACTTTTTAACAATATGCATTTGAAGGGCTCTTTAACGGAGCTAGTCACTGAAACGGCCAATGCTCTGCCTTAAGGTGGTTTTGCTTTCTGTTTGGTGTACTTAAGTAATCACCAAAGATTTTGGACCGAAGATTTTACATCGGTTTGATTTTGATCCATTATGCGGTGATGTGTGAAAAAAAGGCCCAGGTCTCCGGATTAATCAAGTTGGGAATGAGCCGAGATGCTATGAAGTCACAACTGGTTCCTCAATACAAATTTCTGACTACAGTATTCTTCCTGTCAAACGCACTTTCTCCAATCAGCATGATAAGCACACAGTATGTAATTACTGTATAGGCTCTTCAGCATTGACCCAGCACTTAGCTTGGCAGGCTTCAACTTGAAGGAAATCAGTAGAAAACCTTTGCTTTTCCTGAGTAAACCAGTTCAGGTTGTCTTAAGGGCTGCATGCACTTTATACATTCAATAAAAATAAGGCAAGTCAAAATTATGAAACCATACAGAAGTGGATTTTATTCCAAACAGAAATTTGTGTTTTAGCATTACTGTTCCTCATGCCATTACCCTCCACTGATATGTTTGTAGTGTGATTCAGTAACATGCTTATTGTGATATTCAGACTTCCGGACTTACAAAATTATGCACAATCCTGCCTCATCTACGTGTACATTGCAAAGATTTTGTCAAATTTCTGAGCATATAACACACTTGTGGTCCTTTCACAGCATGTCGCATATATATCGCCAACTGTAAATACTGTATAGCCTGCCTTTGACCTCAAGCACCACGTAGATTTAAGGCTATGATCAAGCTTTGCAGTTCGCACCTGCTTCGTAATCTTTGTCTGAATGGTATTTTGCAATTTTGATTGCTTGTTTTCATGTTTTGCTTACAATATATATGAATATGTAAATCTGTGCTGTCATCACAACCCTGCCTTGCCGTTACTCTCAAACCCTGCGTGAAAGGGCCAACGTCAGAACAGCCCAGACAACCAATCATATAAATAAATGTATGTGTTTGATTTTCCCCGCCACAGTCCCCGAGTTGGATTTTACCAGCAGCCAACTACCAGGTCCAGGGTCGGCTTTCCTCCCTCCAGTTACCAACAGTTAGTATATATTTCAGATCGACTTGCAAACATTGGCTGTATATCTCAGTATTACTGATTGGGTTTGGCAATATGATAGGGTTTGATTGGGTTGCGTGGAAAGTAATTATTCGTGAAACGTCATGTGAAAGAATATGAAAGTTTGCTGCCTGAAAAGTAACAGCATACAAAATTAGGTGTTAAGAACAAAGTTTTTGAAGAAAATCATTGGTAAGGTGTAGCTAAGATCCCAATATATGCCGATTCCAAGTCACAGTGGTAGATACATACGATATTTAAGGTCGGCTTGTTCTCCTACCCCGCTATCTATACTGCTACATTGTGATAACGGCTTGATATACCAGCACGGACTCCGCTATCTGCTCTTACTGTTGTTGCTATTTCTGCCACATTGTAAAGCTGCTGTTTGTGTCTCGTCTGTAAGAACTTATTCTTCAGAGTTGAAAGTGACAAATATATATATTGACACTGGTAACTTTACCATGCTCTATATTTCTCCGTGATACTATGTACAATAAGTTACCTGTGCAATAGTAGACATCTCAAAGCCAATTGAAATAACTGTAAGGTTTCCTGTTAACTGCCATTATGTTTGAAAGCCATTGTCATTGTAGTTTCTTTCTATGAAAACACGTGAATGCCTACCAATGTTGTGGAATTGTTTTTCCCTCTAGATCTCTCGTCGTTAACGTTAGAGGATATAGACTCAGTATCTGAAGCAGAGCGCGACAGGGACACAATCGCGCCGCTGCCGCCCCCTGCCTGGAGTAACCAGTATTCAACCAATCCTTACGGACCTAGTTACATGCCCCCACCACCACCCCCTGTCAATATGAACTATGCACCTCCCGCGCCATACAACTTCCCCAACGATACCGCGAGTTACGTTAGCATGCCCCACGGCGGGAACGGAACGATCGCAGAGAGTGTAAATAGTGGTTCTGGTAAGTTTAGTTTGTTTGCTGGTTTATAGCACTCGAGCATTTAGAACTGCAGGAACGCAATATAAACATTTAGTGCATGAGTACTTAGCTCTGAATGATCGACAATCTACAATATACAGACTATCATGTTCATGTATGCGACTAATGGCGGTAGTCACAAATGCTGAACTAACAATATTACACATGTTAACCTTACGTATAACATGCTAGATAGATCTCTTCAGATGCGAAGGTTTTGACATAATTGGCAGAAGTCGCAAATGAAATATTTTTTGTCAGCGATATTTTGGTAAAAAAAAATTTTTTTTGAAGCTGGAGTTTTGACACTTTTTTATCGCTGGTGATCAAATTTTGTTGTCTTAATGGTTGTTTTGTACGTGTCGTCCTTTGTTGTGTGAAGTAGATCTGTGATTACTGCAGCATAATAGTGATACCAGAACATGTTCACCAAATTTCTGTTACGATTTTTTTTGCCCCAAGTTTTTGTGATAGAATGCTCAAAACCAAGATGGTAGTGATTTTTGCTTGGCATGCCCGGTTCTTTTATCTAACCCCCATTGCCCCATGCATTTGTAAAGCATGCCCATGAAACATTGCTTTGGTCCTACTCAGCACTTCACACCCAAACTGCAACATGCTCAAAGTTACACCAGTTTCCTTGGTTCAGGAGCCAAAAATTGTGAAAGACCTGATTTATTCTATCAAAAAAAAAATCTTTTTATAACTGTTCTTGAAATTTGGCTTCCTCAATCTGTACAGCTATCTAGTACCAAAATGTTTTTGTTTTTCTCTGAAGTGTTTACTCCTCGGAACTATTTCTTTGCTTTTTGCCGCTGAGTTGAGCTTTTAGTTTTCTGCTTTTGTTGCTGTTATTAATCAAAATTAATGTCTTTATTTGAGGCTTATTCTCTTTACAATAAAAATTGAAACACTTTGAACTTGGGTGTTCAAGACTTTGGCGTTAGGTAGTAAGGTTGATTTACATATTTTATGTCACTTGGCCCGAGTGCATTTTCAAAGTTGAAAGTAGCCTTGTTTCGTAAAGTCATGCTAGTAGGTGTTGTTTATGCGTGTCTTTTGTTTCAAGTTTTTTTTCCACTATTTTTTTCCCACCTCCAAATTCATGTTCATGTCGACCCCTTCTCTGCTTGCTGATGTCCGTGTCTCTAATCCCGAACTTTCTCCTCTCTCGTAGCCAAGTATGACAAAACGTGTGCGTGTATAGTAAGCCACACATATAAACAGATTCGCAAGCTATGGGAAAACCCAGAAAAGGCCAATGCTGCAATCCATGGAGCCAAAACTGCTCCCAAATTTGACGACGATATTGATAGGAGCACAAGTAGTAGTACGGGTTGGTACCATTTTCGACTGTCTCCCGACTTTTGTTTGTGTTTACATAACCACTATAACCAGCTAGTATTCCTATTCCTACTAGACTGTGTCACTCCGGTTTTTATACCCCATAGATTGTCTCCTTTTAACCATGACTTCGCCAAAAAATCTCTCGCGCTTCGCTTGAATATTTCTGCATAATATCTGTGTCTATGTACATGGCTTCTGTCATACGATACATAAACTGTCTCTGATTGGCTGAGGTTGGATCGACTTTTAATCACTAAGCACTGGAAACCGTTTGATTAACTTTGGGTGGAAATAACATGGTGGAGTTTCATATTAACAGCATGATGTTAAGGCTATCATCCTAAACTCGGAAGATTTTCTTAATTCAGCTGCAAAGAAATCACTCAGATTGTTTCTCATGCAATGATAATACAATATCTACCCTATTGATTATTTTCTTAACAATTTTAATTTATACTTTAAAAGAAGTGCTTTGCTTTTAGTTATATCCAAGTCAGTCCGATATTACTGAAAGACTTGGTTAGAAAATGCAAAGAATGTTTGATCCTTTTTTAATCAGCTTGCAATCAGAAAGTTTATCAGATGTTCGATCTTTTATCAGACGACGTTAATGCCATAATAGTCCACAGACATCAGTATAGCCCACCACATAGCTTAAGGCAACTTATCTGCTTGTCCCTGTGCACTTTCACCCATAGTTTCACATGCACAAAAACTTTCCCTACCTCCGTTTACTGTTGTTAGCTATCATAATGTCTGTAGGTTAGTGAGTGGGAGGATGTTAAGAAAAAAAGTTTTGCGTTATGTTTAATCCCCGGCTCAAAAGAAATCTTGGTGCAGATACGCTTCTGAATAAGTGAAATATGTAGTACCATACCTACTAATAAAAAAATACACTAAATTAAAACCGGTGGTTTCAGTACATACAGTCAACTTACACAAGTGTTGTAGTTCAGCAATACGGTAAAACCTGTCTTGGGAGACCACTTCTTTCTGGCAAGTTTACATTAAATTAGTATAAGTGAACCTGTCGGCAAAGACCCTGTCTTGAGAAAACAGTTTGTCTATGGCCAGCCACCGCCGGTGAGTCTTTCAAGAAAGGTTCTACTGTAAATTGCTCCAACCATGGATTCCATAGCTGCTGTGGTATTCTGTACGTTCACGCTTTTGGTTGTTAGCAAGGGATTCCATCACTCTGTTCATTGCTTTGCCCATATCTGTTAGCCGCAAATGTCCCGTTCCTAACAACTTTATCTCATTTTGTCCTGACCACTGGGTAATACATTGCATAATTTGCGTGACTGTTAATAGCAATTAAACTATACTTCTCAAGTATTTGAAGGATAAGGAAAAAGACGAGCAAAAATTGAGCCACACTGGTGAAACTTTGGATGCGCATGACTAAACCGATATCTATAACACAGGCACTCTATAACATCTACAGATTGGCTATCCTTGAATGTCCTGTGGTGTGCGTAGGTTGCACTCATCACATTTGCATGCTAATGCCTCCTTTCCTAACTACCGTCACCATCTTTCTTTACCTCGGCTGCTGGTGTCACAGTATCTCATTTGGTTTGACCAAATAGAAACCCGACCTTTCCACTGGGATGTCCAAAAGATATTTGATATTTATGCCCCTATATACAGTGGTCCCTCTGTTAGACAACACTCTAGAGAGGATAGCCCTCAACAAGGGACACAAATTCTTAGCAACAAGTACCCCTGATGCATGTGATGCTTCCTCTCACCAAAGGACCCCTCTAATAAGGACAGAATTGTTTGGCAGAAGGGGTGGAGCCCTACTATATATACATGCATGAAATTTAAGATATCTAGTGTCACATCACTCACGTTATCCGTTGCATGATGATGTCGGCACTTCTTTCACATAACTTTAACTTTCATGACGTAACTTTAGGTATGTCTGGGCAGGATTCACATTTGCAACTGAATATAGTTTCACATTTCCAACTGAATGCAATTCTGAGACTCGACCTCTTGTGGTAGGCTGATGGTGGGTTCTCTATATAATATCAGGGTTTCCATGACACCCCCTACCCTCATTCGCATCCTTTGCTGGTTTCTGGTTTCTGTTAACCTGGTTTTCAATCAACTGGGGGAAAAAATGGATTATGATTTCTTGCTTTGCCTTTGGAGGAATGCGAGCTCTGAAAGGCCTTGCCCTACGGCACGATGTTTGTGTAGAATTCTGCCTGCCGTCCATCTGGAAGTGCCCCAATTTTGGCAAAGCGCCCAAACCACTGGCACATTTTAACGCCGCACCGCCCCTGCAGTCGAAAAATCCGAACTTCATTTTCCAAGAAAGATACATAGCCCACACGGCTGACGAGTCCACTAAGGCTAAGATGGAGGCCCTTAGCTTTCCCCCATGGTCATCCTCAGGTAGGCGGGGGGCTGTGATCTATAGCGCCTTCTTTGAATAACTGTGGTATTGTTCATGTGGTTTAAAATCAATATTCACTCAATACAAGACAGGCTTGAGATATATGTGAAGCATGCGCGTCAAAGGCCAATTGATATAACCTTTCTCTGATAATTGTTGTGTTGTATGCCACCAACTTGTAGTTTTAACTATCTTTTCTGCATTTAGTAGTTAGCAACTGTGATTCATTTCTTTTGTTTTAATATATATATTTTTTTTTTTTTAGTTGCCTGGCTTTTTGCGTTTGTGTAGATATGAATTTTTGCTTCCTTCACTTTTGCTTGTATAACATTCTCAGCTTGTCTTTACGTTTATTTGACTCAATAACCAATGTTACCGTTCTGTAGTCTCGGTATATGTCGGGGCACGGTTCAGATGTACAGATAATTGTGCCCAGTGTTAACTGTTCTCCTGTACACTATTACACGGCCCTAGTGCCCGATTCTGTGATATACTGCTCAGGTTACATGATTAGGCACATCATGTATACCCATGTAGAAACAAGCAATAAAAAGTGCATGCCACCCTGTTTCCATGTAGCTAATCCATTTGTTAAAACATCACCATGGTTACACCTTAATAATCGGAGTATTCTACATTCATTGCCTTACCGAGCTATACATTCAACTAAAATAGATTGTTATTGGATTTTCTTTGGCCTACAGGAAGCAGCGCGTCTAACGGGAGCCATAAACACAAGGACAAGTCAGGCAGCGGGGGGAGTACGGGGAAGAAATCGCACAGCGGAAGTGACACGGAGACGGGGAGTGTCGTTAGTGCTAGGAGGATACCGCCGCCACCGCCAGACCGACAGTTGCCACCGCCGCCGCCACAGGAACTTGGGAACATGGATCCTGATTTGGCGGGTAGCCGCGGTTCCTTCCGCATGGCTATGGGCAACCCCTGTAAGTACATTGATGTTAAAGTGTTCTTCCTCCTACCAGCTTGTAATGGCTAAATATCCACCCGTAGGAAGGAGAATTTTCTGCCATTCGCGATCATGTGATGGGCACAATGTAAACCCTTTACAGAGTGGTCCCTGCATTTTAAGACCACCCACCCATGCAGACAGATAAGTGTTCTGGCTGTGGTCTTAAAATAGAGGGATATTTAGGTGTCATGTCACTGATCAGCGGTCTTATAATAGAGGGAAGTCTTAAATGAAATGGCCTTAAAATGCAGGGACCACTTAAGAGAGGAATTTTGGAGTTACTGTGTGAAATCTTGTATGTACTTTTTAAGGTTTCGCTGTGCAGGGCTCAGCAAGATACAGTGACTTGAGAATTTGATCAGATTGAGTAGGTGTATATAGAGGTGTGGGCAAATAGAGAGGTGTGGGATATAGCGAGGTGTGGGGATGCTCTTTGTTGTATTTCATTAGGTAAATAACATGACAGGAATTTCTGTTTTTTAATGCTGCAGGATGTGGCAGTGACCATGTAAGTGTTCAGGGCTGCTGTTCACAAAATTAATCCGAGTTTTAATTCCGAGTCCGTTTCTTGGCCAGTTACAATACTGACCCAAGTCAAATTTAGCGATTTCAGTTCCTTTGGGAACTTGTGCAGTAGCTGCCAGGACAAAGCTGCTGGGCTTGGAAACTTGAACCGTATATGTTCACACTTGAATATGTTAATGGGTGACTACAGCCACTATCTGCAAGTTGTGTGATGCAGAGCGATTAGCAAACATCAGAGTCAACCTGTGGTTGATTGTAATAGGGTTCAGAGCTGCGTTTGGGCAATGCCCTGACCAACATTACGATGGCTCTGCTTGCATGAAGTTCTGGCTAGCCAGTGGCTGTTAAGCTCCGCGAGTATACAAATAGCTTAATGGTGTTTCCATGACGATGTGTTAACTAACATTTCTCTGTTCCAGTCGAGGATACCCTGCAGATGATGGGCGACCTATAGGGTCGGATGATCCGAGCCGAGGCCTGCGATTGGATTGGCTGAAAGCGAGAGATAGTAACGGTAGTCATGGAAATGGACCAAAGTTCTCTGCGTCGGTGCTGGCAGTGACTTGGTTTGTTGTGTACCGTCGAACAATCCCACTGTTCACAGCAAGCTTTCTCTCCGTGCCCACAACACACAGCAAGCATCCGTCAGAATCGCGGGTCTGGAAACGTCCGGATCCTGTGAAGATGTCCGTGTAGCCATGGCAACAGTGTTTGTACGTGGAGAACCTATGTGATCAGCTGCTGACTGTATCTATGTGGTACAGCATACACTCTCTGATGTCACTGATCGGACAATGTGATATCCCTCCCCCCCCCCCTCCCCCCCCCAACTCTCCCACACCCCCCTTCCCTGTTTCCCAAATTCAACCCCGCGTTCTGCATCAACGCTCAGACAATGATCAACAACATTGGCTGGTCACTAGGTGTATGTCAACTGGTCACGCTTGTGTGAGAATGTTGTATTCATATACACCGCCTGTTCGCTGGAGCGTAGCACTGCTATGGCAACGGTTATATACACCCCCCGTGATCTACTGCGTGGTTTCGTTTACAAATCTCATGCCTGCTATTAATATCACACCAAGTGATATGTCACATTGAGTGATAATATCACTGATATTAGTGATCTGTCTCGGAGTATATGTGCACATAGTAATAATGGCTGTGGGCGAGGGAAAGTTGCGTATGCGAGTCATTTCATCTGTTCTATGTTGCTCATATCAACCAAATATTGATATGTGTTTCTCGGTCAAGGAGAGTTGATTGGTCGATCCTGCTATTGGTAGATCTGACCAATATATTAAGGCCTGTGGAATGTAAGGTGACAGATTGTGTAGTCACTTGGTTCATTGTGTGTATACATGAGACATTATAATTGTCCACTGTGTGAAGCGATAAACTCCATGTATTGGACTTCGGAGTGGCTGCTGGTTAACTTTGTGACTGGAAAATAGTTTCATCAGACTGATAGTGTAAACTTTCGACCATGTTATCCTGCATTAGCACACTCATACAAACATGTATCAAGTCGAATTGTATCCCCTGAGTGTTGGATGTGGGTGGTATTTGACCTTTATAAACGTACCGCGAGACTTACACAGAAAGGCTATACCTGCAGAGTCACTAACATCTACTTTATTAGCGAAGACTGCTAATAGATAGTGCGAGTTATTTCGTTTCATTAACAGAAGTAGTCGTGTAAAGTTATGGTGCCAGACCACGGTTAGAAACTTCTTGGCTGGTAATATGTAATGAATCAAAATGATTGAAATACACCTCTGCACACTATCATTTGGTTGTGTCTTGGTTATCTCAAGGTCCAGTACCAATGTTCACATTAGAAGTGCCTTAATTGGGTTTCCAATTTTTTGAGCCGGTTCAACACAGGATAATGTGGTTTGGTTGTGCAAACACCGGACAATGCGAGCATGTACTGGCCAGGCTAGCATAGCCAGCACATGCTAGCATGTACTGGCTATGCTAGCATGTGCTGGCTATGCTAGCCTGTACTGGCTAGTCTAGCCTATGCTGGCTAAAGCCATCTGTATTTTATGATTACCCAATACAGGTCTGTTTTCATCACCCGTTCTGGTACAAATCGAGGGTGGAATAATGGTTGAGTGAGCAAGTAGGCAGTATATAGAATTATGGCATTACTGTTAAATAACACTTGGATGTGTCCCAAGTTGGAACGAATAAGACTTCTCCTATATACTGATCTGCCTTAATCAGATCTATTATAATAGTGCAAATGAACACTATATTAGTAAACACTATAATCTCTAGGTTTTAGATTGTCAACGGTAGATTTCAAAGCCTTGATACATAATGTAGTTCAGCTGTCAAGTGCTAGTACTGCAAAAATAGAAATTCCGAAATGGTATTTATTTTCTTAAATTGCTTGAGAATGTTATGAGCAACATGCTAGTGAATGCACAGGTCTTGCCGTATGATCAAGAATGCAGTGCTGTTGACTTCATTGTTTGATTGAAGACTGTTTGTTTGATACACAGTCCTAGACTGATAATTGAAGTGCATGTAGTATGGAAAATTTGGTGGAAGTCTTTAAACCATGTAGTGCCCCAGACCGGTTGAATTGTTTTAGCCAAGACTTGCATTTATTATGAAATTGGCCCCAGAAGTATTGAGAATCACAAAGGGCTCAGGACATTAGTGGGACGGGACCTACATTAGCGGGAATGAACACTAGCGGCTACAAAACTTAGTTAAATCCACTTTTAGAATCTTGGTTTTATATCACTCCAGGGAAGAATATCCTCTCTTCCATTGTGCTGCAATTACAGAATCACAAATGTAATGAATTTGTCAACCACGGTGGACAATATTTGTTTCTACATGTGTGCAAGATTCAGTTAAATTTAACGTGATGAAACCAGAGTAGGTCTTTGTCACTCCGGAGCTGATTTTGGTACAGAAAATATTATTCAACAGACACTTTTATTTTAGCCGCCTCTTGCGTGAATTTATCGATGATGTAAGAAATGTAAACGCGAGTGTTAAACTGTGATAGCTTTTGTAGAGAACCGGACTATGCTGTCCGAGTCGATAAGCTGATGATATATGTGTGTGTAGTAATGATGTATATATATTATCAACTTGTAGCAGTTGGCTGGCTGACTGTTTGGTGTGTATTTTAGGTTTAATTACTGCATGGCTGATGCCGAATCTTGTATGAGAATTTTATGAGCAATTTGTTTCCCAAATATTATATTGCTATAGGTTCCAATGTTTAGACTATTTTATCTCGAAGTTTATATCTGGGAACAAGCAACATTTTAAACTAATTTTATTCTGAAAATTTTAGAATGAACAAAAATTTGTTTTAAAGTATGGTAATTTCAGCACTTAAGAATTAAAATTGCATGATGCCTCACTTAAATAGGTAATATCCTGTCCAGATTTTATGTAGTTCTGATATTCCTGTATTACTTTTGTTCAGTGGAGGGGCTGGCTTATTTTCTAAGGAAGATCAGGCCATGCTATAGCCTGCTATGGTACATGTTGATATAATACAGTTAGAACGTTGATTCCAATATTTTGTATGTGAAGATATTTAAGGCTTTGGATATCGTTGTGAATTCATAAAACCGATACAAAAACCGGTATGAACTACTGCTATTTTATACAGGAACAGATTCCTATAAGATAACTAAATGCAGGGAGACATTTCCTAAAAACTCTTGTAAGTCCAAATCAGGTCTTAATCATGATAAAGTCAATGGTTGTCATAGTGATTAGTGAACTTTTATGTTCATTCTTTGACTCAAGATTGTTCTGAGATGTTACCCCAGAAGTTCAAAGTGTCCAGGCCTGTCATAGTGTAAACCAATTATATTTTCACGATATAACCAACATCGAAATGTGCACTTTGTATGTATACTCTGCGCATTGTGGAATGGCGCAATAAAAATCCAATGATTTAGTGATCGTTGACCTTGTGCATCAGAATATCGGAGGTTTTGGTCTTCTGATGATGGTATAAAATATTTTAAATCGTGCTATCTTTGTCATATCTTTTGCAAGATTTTATATGGAGAAAACTAGTCAGGAGGGTGGGTGATAATGTTACTGTTCTACAACTACCACTTTGCGGAATATGTCAACTGAAGGTATAATGCAATTGTACATTAATTGTCCTTGTGAGGATTTTTTCCCAAAGCTTAATAGATATTCTTGATTTAGATTTTGCCACATTTAAAAAAAAAATAACAAAGTCTGTCCCTTGCTATGTGGGTGTAAACGTCCGGACCATGAAGTTGTGAGTTGTAGCGAGATGGGAAAATGCATAGTATACATTAAACCTGAATCTCTCTTTATGTAAACCGTTTATGGTTAAAAATAGGATTTAATAATATAGCGGACTATAATGTTTAGAGTTCATCTGGTCCTGATGTAAACGCACATGGAAGGTCGCAGTTGAAACGAAAATTTGCAGCTGAACTTGTTGTGGAGCTTGAAGAAATGCAAGGCTATTACAAAGTTGAAATTCTTGCTATACGTGTTAGCCTGGTATTAAACTGGTGGTATCTGTGTTATGGTGATAGGCTTGGTATGTGTGCCTGCTATATAGAGAAGTTGGCATGTGTGTGTGTGTGGGAGTCGGGGGGTGAAAATTAGTTGAGAGGTGTGATGAAAATAACTGTGTATGACAGAATTGCATGTGAAATACCATGAAGTGATCACCATGTGTGAAGGATGCATCGTTATGCACATGTAGAAATGTGTGTAGCTTGGCAACCGCCAAGTCAAGTTTGAAACTGAGGCTGCATCGTTGTCAAAGGATCGCGGCTCGGGTTTCCTAGCGTGTGACATTTTAGTCCTGTACGAAATTTCATACAACCACAAGGTTTTGTATAATATATTATGTCACAGTATGCCTTCTTGAATAAATATAATTTATAATCTGAAAATATGTGGTGCAATGGAATTTGTTGCTCATGAATATGCATGACCTAAGTTGTGTTTTGGTAGTTTATGTTGAAGATCATGAATTATGGTATGAAAAAAGCATCTTAATTCTCTGAACCCTTCACAATACACTTATTCATGCATATTCATGGTCCCTAGGAACTAAATCACCTTGAAACGAGCCGAAAAAGAAGCCCAGTAACCATGAAATTCTCAAGATTACACTCAGTGGAAATATGTAGTTTCCATTCAATGGAAATATGTAGCATAATTGCCTTTGCAGAAGTCCCCCTCTTAAAGGACGCATTCTAGAATAGACACAAATTATTGGCAACAAGTACAATGAATACATATAATGCTACCTCGCACCAAAGGACCCCTCTCTAATAAGGACAGAATTCTTTGGCAGAAGGGCTGTCCCTATTAGAGGGGGGACGACGGTAGTGTGATTTAAAGCTTGCCAAGGTCAACTATCCAACAACATTCTCAAATTTCATATAACGAGTTTGTACTCTACTGGTCTGCACCATGTGTAGAGTAAACACCAACTTGATCATTACTTCGGACCTTTTCATTTGAGGATAAAACTTTATTTAAGAACTGCACACTATGATTCCCAACTTACATGTTGGTATGATTCCCAACTTACATCTTGGCATGAGGCCACATTAGGCCTTGATTTTAGTCTTGCAAGGTCAAGTTTGTATGAATGCTCAAAGTAAAAAGCCTGTCGAATACTGAAACATTATCTGCCTACTAGTGTCCCGTAGTAACGAAAATGGTTAAGCTTGGCACTATCAAGACTGTCTATTACCTCAAGTAATGCCATGGTGCTACAACTAAATTCATAACCATTGCAAAGTACCAGTACAAAGTATTAAAAATTTTCTGGCCTTGACTTTGTTTTCATAGTAGACACACCACACATGCAGTGCCTTACCTTGACCCCCATACAGATGTACTGCAGGAGTGACGGCCTGAACATTTCATTCGTTTTGCTCAATTTCTGTGATTTCCAAGATGGGCATGCGCCACATGTGATGTAACTCTGACCTTGAAATGACCTTTAAAGTTCAAGGTGAAATGGGCCAAAAATTTTAACTATTCCGAGATATACATACTACATATGCCTGGCCTTGACTTGATGACCTTGAAAGGTCAAAATAATTAAAATGGCGTAAGATGTACTTAGTGAAGCACTAGAGGAGCGAGCCCCTAAATTTAGTTTCCTTTGGTTTATTACAATGCCAAGCATTATATTTCCCTTGACCTCAGATGACCTTATTAAACGTGGCCTAAATGTTCTACATACAGAGCCAGTGCTGGGGTACGAGTCCAAAAATTTATCTGTTGCGTTCTGTGGCCAACTATCATATAGATGTGCATTCAGTATCTCGTAAGCCTAGTCTTGGCGTATAGATGACCTTGAACGTTGGATGAAATGATCTGATGAAATAGTGTAATTGAGAAAGCTCCAACGTGAATCCAAAATTTCACCGTTTTCACTCTACTACCATGTTTCCATATTAACATGCATACAAACATACGAAATGAAGCCAAAATTTCACCATTTTCACTCTACTACCATATTTTCCGACTTTGCGTTGTAAAATTCTAGATAATCACACTTAGACTGCCCATTGAGTATAATGTATAATTAAAACGATATTAAATAACGTTGCTCAGCTTCAATATTTTAAAAACTCCCCAACCAGCTTTATGGGGATCACGATCATGAGGCTATACATTTTGGTTGAAAAAAAAAGTGGAATGACATATCGTTGTTAAAAATAAGGAATTCCCGACTTTGCGGTGCACTTAGTGACACCAAAATTACCTTGAGTAAATCACAACTCCAAAATTTCAATCCGTTTTACTCGACGATGAAGTCTTTCACTCGACGATGAAGTCTTTCACGGACAGTTGCAATATTCGATTTTCCAATTTGACAGCAGCGTCAATTTTCAGTTTTCACTAACTTAAATTTCAAACCTTCCACGCCAATTTCTACGCTAAACTACCACGATGAACCTAGGAAAAAAAGGTCTGGCGAAAGTCCTGGATAGCAAAAAATCTCTTGGCTATATTTTTAATATGAACCACCAAAACGAACCTCTGAAAATATGTTGTTGCGCGATGGTAATTACTTTAGAAGTAGCGTTTAGGGATGTTTTTTCCCACATGTTAACAACCCCCCCCCCCCAAAAAAAAAAGAAATAATTCACCAAAATCGGAAAACTAAAGCAGTAATTATTATAGGAACCACCGCAAGGAAACTCGGACTATTTGTGGTTGCACGATCGTACAAAATGTAGAAGAAGTAGCGGTTTGAAATGTTCACGAACATCTGGCCCGTGTTAGAAACGAAAAAATAGGAAAATATGTTAAAATTACCAACTCGATTTTTTTTTCCAATACTTTAATATTTGGATCCACAAAATTTGGCGCGAATCCGTTCGTCGGTTTCTCAAATAACCCCCTTGCACACGGACCGACTTGATTTTGATATAAAATTTACGCCTGTTCATGTAACGATAAACGACTAGTACGACTGCACCGCATAAGCGAACGACGGACACGTGCTGGCGATTACAGACTTCTGAGATCTGCAGATCGTCTGTTGGTACATGGATCATCTGCAAGTATTTCATTTTATTCAAGAAGAAGAAGAAGAAGAAGAAGAAGAAGAAGAAGAAGAAGAAGAAGAAGAAGAAGAAGAAGAAAACAACACCATGCAACATATCAAAACTTGCTTGGCTCTTGTCCACCAGAATCTCTGTCTTAATCCCTTTTAAATCACAAATTGACGCAATATGGAGACACCCTGAGAAAGGCAGGTTTCTGTAAGACTCATATCTTGGCAGATTTATGTCATATCTTTAATATCTTGCTAGGTTTGTGTATGGAATCATTATCATGTTATATCAAGGGAATTTAAAAACATGCAGTACCCAGTCTGTTAAATGATGGAGAATGCAAACCTCGAAAAGAGAACTTTGCGTAAATAACTTTAAAAAAGTATTATGGTAATAGCAAAAACAGCCACTATAATAGCGAACTTCGACAGGGAATTCCCCAGCCTCTGATTCACGCGATATTTTGTATTAAGGTTAACTCTATATATAAGCTTCTATAGACTGACTCTGTTACTGGAGATTGCTTCACTGTGCCTACTATAATAGTATTTCGAACTTCACAGTGAAGTAATTTACAGTTGTTAAGAGTTTATGTATCATTCACTTCAGCCTCAGTTTATCGTTGCACCCCAAATTCAGAATACACTCACAAGACTGAGGAACCGGGAATCTTAATCAAAATTAGCTAAAATTCGAATGCAACGTACATCCATTCATACTCAAGGCACCCCCCCCCCTTCGTTAATGTGTATAAAATGTTCCTAAGAAGCAATTATATGTGAAAAGAAAAAAAATTCCCATGAGATCACAATCGTTAGAACTTGAATTCGTGTCTTTGGCAATGAGATATTGCAGTTTCCCGGGCACATGACTATATTGGAGCGTACATGAATTTTGGGAGTGAATCCGGGGTGTACTTTCAGAAGAGATGAACATGTCTTGAAAAATATATGCATTCCTATATCAATGAAAAAAAAAAGCGGGAAAAATCCAAACTTTCACAATTCATGTGAGAAAGTTTGGTCGCACGGAGGACCATGCATAATTTATATGCCGTCCCATGTTAAAAGCCCGGCCGTTAAATAATGGAGAGAGATCGAGATCGAGAGAGATCGAGAGAGAGAGAGAGAGAGAGAG
>JAAUYG010014397.1_pt1 | contig 32442 bp, 30 predicted proteins | sample 7278091 | NCBI WGS metagenome assembly JAAUYG01 (sample SAMN14350201, study PRJNA611818) | marine sediment metagenome | isolation source: surface marine sediment (0.6m) | place: French Polynesia: Moorea | collected 2018-08 | reverse complement strand
CGCCACCAAGGAGACCCTCAACCATTTCGACGCCGGTAAACCGGCAGGTGAAGCCGGCTCGCGGTCCACGGACTTGAGCGGTGCGGCGCGCATTGCCCCGCTGGTCTGCCGCTACGCGGATGACCCTTCGGGGCTGGTGGCGGCGGCCAGGTCCCAGACGGCAATGACCCACAACACGCCCGATGTGATTGATGCAGCCGAGTTCTTCGCCCGCACGCTGGTTGCGGTCGTGGCGGGCCACCCGCCGCTGGAAGCATTGACAGCCGTGCGGCGCGAGTATTTCGATCGCCCCCCTTTTTCCGCCTGGGTGCAGGCAGGGCTGGACAGCGCCGGTGCGTCCACCCGGTCGGCGATCCGGGGTTTTGGCCAGATGTGCGATGTCGGAGCGGGGTTTCCCGGTGTCGTTCATCTGATTGCCGCCCATGAAAACCGTTTCGAAGACGCCCTCATCGCCAATGTCATGGCCGGCGGCGATTCGGCCGCCCGCGGGCTTCTCGCGGGCGCCATTCTGGGTGCGGCTGTCGGTATGGATGGGATTCCCGGGCATTGGCGCGAGGCGCTTGTGTCCCGCAACCGCATCCAGGGCCTGCTCGACCAGATCACCGGGCCGGCGAGCCGGCGGGCGGAAACGTGAGAATGGTGGCGTGAGCCCGCTATGAAATGGGTGCTGATCATATTGGCGCTGCTTTATCTGATCAACCCGTTCGATCTGCTGCCGGACTTCCTGGTGGGGGCCGGGTGGCTGGATGACCTGGCCGTTTTGGGCGTGATCGGCTATTGGCTCTACCGTATGGGTTATCGCGGGTTTCCATTCGCCCATCGAAAGAACGACCGCGTTGAGGAGGATACGCCGTCCGCCGAGCCGGATGCACGTCCGGACACGCCCCACGAAGTGCTGGGCGTCGGGCCCGATGCCAGCCAGCAGGAGATTCGCCGGGCCTATCGCCGTCTGGCCGCTCAGTACCACCCGGACAAGGTGGCTCACCTGGGGGAGGAGATCCGTCGTCTGGCGGATGCGAAATTCAAAACGATCCAGTCCGCCTACGAAACGCTGAAGCGCCCCTGACCGGCGAGGGTCAGTCCGCTTTGATCAGCATGGTGGCTGGATCGAATCGCAGTTGGGTATCATGGCTGGCACCGGCAATCCCTTTGAGCTGACGGATGTGGATATCCTTGCCGTCGGGTAGAAGCTGCAGGACGATGTCAAACAGATCCTGAATGTCACCCAACTGGGGCGGCATGCCGTCCGGATCGGGGTCTTCATGCCGATGGGTCCGCACCGTGAACCAACTGCGCAGGCCGGTTTCGCTGCACAGGCCCTTGAGGTCTTCGAGCAGGGCGCCCATACCGCTATCAAAGGGCAAGCCGTCGATGATCAGCGTCTGCGGGTGAAAGATGCCTTGCTCGGTGAGGTCGGTCAAACGCTCGCGCAGTTTCGGAACGCTGAACCCTTCCACCTTGAAAGTCATAATGAAGCGGTGGGGCAGCAGGCTGTCCCACAGTTCGGGCGTCGGCATGGCCTGGCGGCTATGGGCCATCAGGTTGAAGACCTCCTGGTACCAGAGCGTGACCTTGTCCACCGGGTCGTCGAGACTGATATGCAGAACATTGCGGTCACGCAGCATCGTGTGCAGGGCGATCTGGACCAGAAATGCGGTCTTGCCCAAACCGGCTCTTGCCAGAATGGCGCCGAAAGCGCCGTCGGCGAGGATGTCCTCGCTGCCATATCCCAGCTGGCGCAAAGGGTTGCGCATCATTAGGTCTTTTTTCATCATGGTCAGACTCCTTTGGCGAATGGCAATGACGTTGGGCGGCGGCGAGATTATCCCGTCACGCCGCGCGTCATGATCCGCAGTTGATGGAGACCGGTCCGGCGGTTGAATCCTGGTTAGCATCGGCAATTTCGAATGCTTGCTGGGCGCTGCGCCGGCATCGACGGTACGAACGCTGATGAGATGAAACCGCTGCCGCGTTCCCCTGCCGTCAGGCAACTTTTTTCTTGTCTTCGCTGCGTTTCTTGGCAATTTCCTCCGCCACCGACTGGGGGACTTGTCGATAGGTGGCAAATTCCATCGTGAACTGGGCCTTGCCCTGAGTCAACGAGCGCAGCACCGTCGAGTAGCCGAACATCTCGGCGAGCGGGACCTGCGATTCGATCACCGTCATCACGCCCTCGTCCTGGGAGCCGACGATCATCCCCCGGCGCTGGTTCAAGGATCCCATCACCGCGCCTTGAAACTCGGTGGGCGTTTCCACCACCACCTTCATGATCGGCTCCTGGATGACCGCTTTGGCCTTGGCGTACGCCTGCAGGAAGGCCCCGCGGGCAGCCGCCTGGAAGGCTTTGTCCGAAGAGTCCACGGCGTGTGAGGCGCCGTCGGTGATAACCGCTTTGACGCCCGTGACCGGAAACTCCATTTTAGGCCCTTTGGCCAGGCACCGGCGGAAGCCCTTTTCGCACGATGGAATGAACTGGGTCGGGATGGCCCCGCCCACGATCTGGCTCTCGAAAGCGAACTCCTCGTCCGCCATGGGCTCCAGATACCCGGCCACGCGGCCGTACTGCCCGGCGCCACCGGTCTGCTTTTTGTGGATATAGTCGAACTCGGCCTGGGCGGTGATGGTTTCGCGATAGGCGACCCGGGGCTGCCCGGTTTCAACCACGGCGCTGTATTCACGCTTCATGCGCTCGATGTAGACTTCGAGGTGCAGCTCGCCCATGCCCGAAATGATCGTATCGCCGGTCTCGGCACTGACGTGGGTCTTGAAGGTGGGGTCTTCCTTGGTAAAGCGGTTCAGCGCCTTGGACATGTTGATTTCAGCCTTGTGATCCACCGGTTTGACTGCCAGCGAGATGACCGGCTCGGGGACGAACATCGACGTCATGGTCAGATCGAGACCGGGGGCCACGAAGGTGTCGCCCGACGCACAATCGATTCCGAAAAGCGCACCGATATAGCCGGCCGGGATGGCTTCGATATCTTCCATCTGGTCGGCGTGCATGCGGACCACCCGCCCGATCTTGACCTTCTTCCCGGTGCGCACATTGATGACGGTGTCGCCCTTGGTCAGGCGACCCTGATAGACGCGGATATAGGTCAGTTGGCCGTACTGGCCGTCTTCGAGCTTGAAGGCCAGGGCCACGAGCGGTGCGTCGTTCTGGCTGGCCAGAACGACGGGCGCCTCGTCGTTTTCCGTGTCCAGCGCCACATTCTCGATTTCTTTGGGGCAGGGCAGGTAGTTGTTGACGGCATCCAGCAGCAATTGGACGCCCTTGTTTTTGTACGCCGAACCCATCATGACCGGGGTGATCTCGCGAGCCAGCACACCGGTTCGCAGCGCGCTGATCAGCAACGCCTCCTCAATATTTTTCTCCTCCAGCACGGCCTCGGTGAGTTCATCGGAAAACATGGTGGCGGCGTCGATCATTTCATCGCGGCGCTGCTGGGCCTCTTCGCGAAGGTTTTCAGGAATGGCCTCAACCCGGAGGTTTTCGCCGTTATCCCCGTCGAAATAAACAGCCTGCATGGCAACCAAATCGACAACGCCTTCGAAATCGGCCTCCAATCCGATGGGGATTTGCAGGGCCACCGCGTTGTGACCGAGTTTGTTGCGCAACTGGTCGACAACCCGGAAGGGGCTCGCGCCGCTGCGATCGCACTTGTTGATGAAAGCGATCGAGGGGACTTTGTAGCGCTTCATCTGCTGGTCGACGGTGATCGACTGCGACTGCACGCCACCGACCGAACACAGCACCAGGATGCCCCCGTCCAGGACGCGCAGGGAGCGTTCGACCTCAATGGTGAAATCGACATGCCCCGGCGTGTCGATGATATTGATTTCATGGCCCTGCCACTCGCAATACGTTGCCGCCGAAGCAATCGTGATGCCGCGCTCTTTTTCCAGTTCCATCGAGTCCATGGTTGCCCCCACGCCGTCTTTGCCTTTGACGTCGTGAATGGCATGGATGCGCTGGGTGTAGAACAGGATGCGTTCGGTTAGGGTGGTTTTACCGGAATCGATATGCGCACTGATACCGATGTTTCTGACTTTGTCGATGTCCTTTTTCATTGCTCTGACCTCAGATGGTAAATTGTTGCTCGGTGCTGCCCGTCTTGGGCATGCCGGCATGAGGCGGTGGTGATTGCCTTAAAAAAAAACCTCCACTCGCACAAACCCGAGTGAAGGATTAACGACCATAATTACTAAAACCTAATAAGAATACCATAAGGATTCTATTTGTCAATTAAAAAAATGGATTCGTAAAAAGTCAAGTTTAGGGGGTTTCGCTAACAGTTCGAGAGCAAGGCTTGCGAATCACGGGGAATGAAGAATACTCCCGGTACGCTGCAATGACGGGAGATGAAGCGTAATCGCCATCGGACTTTTTTACGGGACCGCAAAAAAAGAGCGGCTGTCATGGGGGGGTGACGCTCAAGCGCGTTTGGGGCGTCGGCGGCATTTGGCCAGCGGGCGGGGACTCAATAGAACGTAGGTGGCGCCGGCCCCGCCGTCGCAGGGGCGGGCGCTAGCATAGGCCAGGACCCATTTGCGCCAAATGCCGCTGGTGAGCCAGTGCGGTATTTTGGATTTAAGCACTGGTTTCGAGGTGGAGGAAAGACCGCGGCCGTGCACGATCAGAACGGCGGAATGGCCCCTGCGCACGGCGTCAGTGAGAAAAGCGTTCACCGCGATGCGGGCCTCCCGGGCCGTCATGCCATGAAGATCGATATGGGCCTGAATGGAGAACGTCCCGTTGTGAAGTTCACGGGCGATGCCCGCCGGCACACGATGCCCCGTTCCCTCGATGTATTCGGGTGTGTCGGCCACTCGGTAGCCCCGCCCGGTGCGCACCAGTTCGCGCAGGGCGTTCAAGGTATCGTCCGGCTCCGGCATTTGCCGCTGAGCGGGCGATTGCGGCGGGCCGTGGGGCGGTGTCGTGGTTTGCTTGAGGGGGGTGACGTCGGCCATGGCCGTGGCGAACAGTTGGTCGTCTTGATCGCCATCGACTTTTTTCGGATCGGGTAGTGAGAATCGCACCGCCGGTAATGATTCCACGGGCACCGCGTTTTGCCGCAGCATCTGTTTGAGGTGCCTGAAAGGTTTGAATGCGCCGGCGGTTTTCATATTCAAGGTTTCCTGTCAAAATCCGATGAACACTAACATTATATAGCATGATGGGCGGATATGGAAATGAACACGAGATTAGACGGTCAAAGACCCCCCGGCCGCACGCGGCGATGATCGGCCGACCATGATGGGGCTGACGAACCATCTTGACTAACTGTTTGATGTGAGTTGGAATAGATTCGTTTATTGTTCGTGCTGATGCTCTGCTGCGTGGCCCGGCTCGACGCCCCGCCGCCATCGGCAGCCCCCTGCTATACCGGGTTCAGGAGCGCCTGAAATGGATATCAACGAGTATTGCTCGAAAAAGATGCTGACCGCGGAAGCGGCGGTATCCCGAATCAAACGCGGCAGCCGGGTATTCATCGGCACGGGTTGCGGTGAACCCCAGTATCTCATTCGGTCCCTGGTAAAAGACCAAAGCATGCAGGATATCATGCTTTACCAGATGCTTTCCTCGACATTGGCGGATTATGTCGAGAATCCCGATTTTCTGGAGCGCTTCGCGCTGAAGCTGTTTTTCATCAGCAAAGCCATGCGCAAAGCCGCCTTCGAGGGGCGGATCGACTATCTTCCCGCCTATCTATCTCAGATTCCAAGGCTTTTTTCGAGTCATCGCATCGGCCTGGATGTGGCCCTTGTCCAGGTCAGCCCGCCGGACAAGTTCGGCTATTGCAGTCTCGGTGTCTCCGTTGACATCACGCGATCCGCCATGGAGCATGCCCCGCTGGTGATCGCTCAGGTTAACCCGCGAATGCCGCGCACCTGGGGGGACAGTTTCGTGCATGTCGATCAGATCGATCATTTTGTCTGGCACGAGGAGTCGCTGGTGGAAACCACGATGGGCGTCGAGGAGAACCAGATCGCCCTGCGCATCGGGCATTTCGTATCCGAATTGGTCGAGGATGGCGCCACCCTGCAAATCGGGTTCGGCTATCTGCCCAACATGATTCTGCGCTACCTGGACCAGAAAAATGACCTGGGCGTCCATACCCAGTTGGTCACCGACGGGCTGATGCCGCTTTTTGAAAAAGGCGTCGTCAACAATCGTAAAAAGACATTGCTGCCCGGGCGCGTCGTCGCTTCCTTGTGCATGGGCAGCGAGCGCCTCTACCAGTTTGTCGACAACAATCCGGCTTTTTATTTTCGCTCCTCGGAGTTCGTCAACGATCCGACCGTCATCGCCCGCAATGACAATTTGATCTCCATCAGTTCCGCCCTGGAAGTTGACCTCACCGGCCAGGTCTGCTCCGACTCCATGGGGCACCTATTTTATAGCGGAATCGGCGATCAGGTCGATTTCCTGCGCGGCAGCGCCATGTCCAAGGGGGGGTTTTCAATCATCGCCCTGCCGTCCACGGCCCGCAACAACGCCGTTTCGCGCATCGTGCCCTATCTCAGCCAGGGCGCCGGCGTCGCCACGACGCGGGCGGACGTCAACTTCGTGGTGACCGAATACGGCATTGCCGAGCTCCAGGGCAAGAGCATCTATCAGCGCGTCATGGAACTGGCGCAGATTGCCCACCCCAAGTTTCGCGACGAACTGATCCAGGACGCCAAGCGGCGTCATTACATCTTTGCCGATCAGTTGCCTCCTGCCCAGGAAGATCTTCTCTTTCTCGAAGGCTATAAAAGCACACTCGATCTCGCCAAAGGCCGCAAGGTTCACTTCAGGCCCTTGCTACCGTCGGATGAGTTCGCCTACCGCAATTTTTTTTACTCGCTGCATGAAGAAACCATCTATTACCGGTTTTTTTACCAGATGAAGCTTTTTTCCCACGAAGTCATCCAGAAGCAATGGTCGGCCGTCGATTATCGCAAGAACATGTCCATGGTTGGTTTCGTGCAGCGCCACGGGCATCAGGAAATCGTGGCGATCGGCACATACGCTCAGGAGAGCGACGAAAAGGCCGAGGTCGCTTTCGTCGTGCGGGAGGATTTCCAGGGAATGGGGATCGCCTCCTATCTGCTGAACAACCTCGAGGATATCGCCAAAGAAAACGATTACCGCGGCTTCGTGGCAACGGTCTTGCCCGAAAACCGGACCATGCTCGCTATTTTTCGTCGACGCTATCCAAACGCCACTTTCTCGCGCACGGGCGGCAATGAGGTGCGCGTGATCATGCCATTCGATGAAGAAGCAAACACTCCAGCCGGGAATGGAGAAGAAGCGGATGGGAAATCGCCTTAGAAGACCGATGCCTCCAGCGGTCCGTTCAAGCTTCGTCGGGAAGGGAAAAATAGAAATTTTGCTTGATAAAACAGGCTTTTTTGTATAATTATGAGAAGTTATGGGGTGACATGTGCGGTCCGCCCAACGGCCGCCGCGGCGAACGGGCCCTTTCTGTAGTCGGCCGGCGGCGGCTGGAACGCGGGCGGCGGGCCGACGCTTGGCGGCAAATAAATTGCGAAGCGGTTCGCTTCCTAAAATATTCAGAGGAAGGAGCACCCATTGTCCTATACGCTTGGTCAACAACAGTTAGACAACATCGACGAGATATTGCAAACGGATTTGATTGACATCGGTGTTCATTGTGTTTTCTTGATCGACATGTCCGGCAATATCATCGCCAGCCTTGATGACGGCGAAAACAAACACGACATCTATTCGCTGGCCGCGTTGGCGGCCGGCAACTTCGGTGCGGTCAGTGCCATGGCGAAAATCGTCGGAGAGGGCGAGTTTTCCCTGCTGTTTCATAAGGGTAAAAAGGAGAACATCCACTTCAGCAAAGTGCTGACGGAATTTCTTCTCATTACCTTGTTCGGCAATGATCTCTCCCTCGGTTTTTTAAGACTCAAAGTTGCCGAATCGGTTGAAAAAATTAAAAAAATTCTGGAGCCGATCCATACGCCCTAAGCCGGAGCGGATGAGCAGCCCAACAACCACCACGCGGAAAGACCGGATAAAACCACATGGCCTTTGTAAATTTGAAAAAGCGCGAAGTTCAGGTAAAAATTGTGTATTACGGCCCAGGCCGCGGCGGCAAAACCACCAATCTGGAGTATATATACGGAAAGTTCAACGATCGCATCCAGACCGAAATGGTCACGGTCAAAACCCATGGCGACCGGACACTCTTTTTTGACTTTCTTCCCATCGATATCGGCAAGATTAACGGCTACACTGCGAAAATGCAGCTTTATACGGTTCCGGGGCAGGTCAAATACAATGCCACCCGTCGACTGGTCCTGCGCGGCGTCGACGGCATTGTCTTTGTCGCCGACTCAATGGCCGTCCGTCGCGAGAAAAATATTTTGTCGCTGAAAAACCTCCACGAGAACCTGAAGAACTATAAAAAAAGCATCTTCTCGATTCCGTTGGTTTTTCAATACAATAAAGTCGACCTGGCCGAACAGGGAATCCCCATTCTGCCGTTTGCCACTATGGAAAAGGACCTGAACAGCCAACTGAAACGCCCGGCTTTCGAGGCCAGCGCCGTAACCGGGACGAATGTTGTGTCCACGCTGAAAAAAATAATTACCATGACCATGAGTTCGATCAAAGACGAACTCAAATAGGAGGTGTGTCTTGAGCGAAGAAGCAAGCGGCGGAAAGGTTGACAGTGAACTGGCCGACCGCCTCGATACGTTGTTCGACGAGGATGCCGAGGAACCCGCCGTTCAGTCCGGTGAAGCCGACGACCCTCTCGACGAGCTCAAGTCGCTCGTCATGTCGATTGAGTGGGAAATTACCGATGATCTGATGGGCCGTTTCGTCGCTCAGGTGGAAACCCTCAAAAGTCGCTACAAGGAAGACCGTATTCTGGTGATGTTTCTTCAACTGCTGGGTTCCCTGGGGCTTTACGTGAAGTCCAACAAAGGCAATGCGCACCCGGCGGCGTTCAGCCTGTTGAATTCGGTTTACACCAGTTTCGCCAAGGCTGCCATGCCCGGAAAAATCAGTTCGTCCGAGAAGAAAAAACTGCTTTACCTCGAACTGAACAAATACAAGGAGTTGAAGGAGCAAATCGGGTTTTCACGCGATGCGGGGCAGGAAGCGCCAAGGGCCAAGAAATCTCCGGCGCCGGAGGCCGATGCCGGGCCAAGCCCCCCAAATGCTTCGCCGGAAGGCCCTGAGGGTCTATTTGACGAAGCGCCGGCTCAGCCGTCGACCGGGATTACGCCCCAAGAGTTCGAAGCGGCGATCCAGGACCTGAAACGGCTCATTCGGGATGAATTTCAGAAATTGCGGGAAGCGCTGCTTGATGCGGAAAGCCGCTGATCTGGCGAACGCGTTGGGGGACGCGTCTATTAGCTCGGGAGGGACGTGATGGATTTTACATCCGGCGATATTTCCGCCTTGGTATTCAAGCCTGTCGTGAAGGACGATCTCGGCAACTTTTCCCTTGACGGACATATGTTGGGCGTTTTGATGGCGCTGGACGGCAAACTCACGCTTGGCCAGGTTGCCCAGCGAGCAGGATTGAACATGGCCAATCTGCGCGAGGCCGCCTCCAAGCTGCACAAGCTGAGGCTGATCGAATCCGTTGACCGGGGAGGTCACACGATCGATCAAGACTTCGTTAGTTTCCTAATTGCCGAACTTTCGCTGGCCCTTGGTCCCCTGGCGGAAGTGATCGTCGAGGACGGTGTCGAGGACCTGGGTTACACGCTGCAGAATTTCCCTGCGCAAAGGTCGGCGGAATTGATCAATCTGCTGGCACAGGAAATTCAACGGGACCAGAAAAAATCTGAATTCAAGCAGAACATGGTAAAAAAGATACAGGAAAAAGGGTATTAAGGCCATTTGGGGCCGCAGGTGGCAGGGGACCCAATGGTCCTGCGGCCTTTCCACACAACCGCGGCGGGCCACCATAGTCCAATAAAAAGAGCTGTTTCGCAACCTGAGAATGGTTCTCTGCAAGGAGTGATACAATGATCGTCATTTGTGAGGAATGCGGTAAAAAGTACCGAATCGATCCCGATAAGATTAAAGGCGATAAAGCGCGTTTCAAATGCCGTTCATGTTCGCACCTGATTACGGTTGACAAGCAGGTCAAAGTCGGCCAGGCCGTTGTTTCGCCTGAGACCGGGGCGACGTTTTCACCCGCCCCGGAAGCAACGCCGGCCGCGACACCGCCCGAGCCCCCTGCAACCGGGACCGCCGAAGCCGAACCCGAGAGAACCGCGGCGGCCCCGCCCCCTAAGAAGCGGGGCGAAGCGCGCAAAAAAAGGTCGGGGATGGGCCTCACCGCCAAGGTGATTCTGCTCATGTTGGTCGTCAGCCTGATTCCGGGCGGCATTTATTTTGCTCTCTCATTCAAACAGAACAGCGATCGGATATTTACGGACAATGAACGTTTCGGCAACCAGATCGTCGACGCCCTGGCAACCGACGTCGAAGGGTGGGTCGATAAAAACATTCGCGTGCTCAAGGCCGTGGCCGAAATGCCGGCCATCCGATCAATGAACCGTTACGAGCAGGAGGTTTTGCTGAAAATCATCCAGCAGAAGTACCCATGGATGTACCTGGTTTTCACCACGGATAATTTCGGCATGAACGTCGCACGCAACGACGGCAAGGACCTTAAAGACTATTCGGACCGCCAGTACGTGCAGGATGTAATGGCCGGCAAAACCGTTGCCTGGCAGAACCTGATCGGTAAAACATCCAAGAAACCGGCCCTCGTGCTGGCCGTGCCGATTATCAAAAATGAGGAAGTCGTGGGCGTTTTGGCGGCCGCCATGACCCGCGATGCGATTTCCAAACGGATTGCCACCTGGCGCCAGGGAAAAACCGGCTATGCTTTTTTGGTGGACGAAAACGGCAAGGTCATCGCCCACCAGATCCCGGCCTTCGTCCAGAAGGAAAAAGATCTCAGCCGCAATCCACTCGTCAAAGCGGCCAATAGCAAGAAACCCGGGATGGTCGAATTCAATGGCACCGGCGGAAAGCCTGAAATCGGTTTTGCCAAGCAAACCGATATGGGATGGGTTATCGCCATCCAGCAGGCTCGCGATGAAGCCTTTCAATCGCTTAAGGAAACGCAGACATTTGCCCTCATTCTTCTGGGGGCGACCTTTGTTGCGGTCGTCATCATCGCTCTGCTGGCCAGCCGTGCCATCGTGAATCCGATTCGCACCCTGACCGATGCCGCCAACCGTATCAGTGTTGGTGAACTCGGTGTCGAAATTCAAAGCAAATCAAAGGATGAAATCGGCGATTTGGCCGAGGCCATTACCCGCATGCAGGACAGCATCCGGCTTTCGATCGAGCGTCTGCGGCGTCGGCGGCGCTGATGCCGGATTGCCGTTGCCAACCATGCGGAGAACCACCCAATCAATCGCCAGGGTTTGCAAAACCAGCCGTAAGAGCTGATTCGCAGGATTGAATGCATGCTTGTTATTCCGAGAGAAGCCCCCACCCTTGGCCACATGAACAGTTACTATGTTCAGATTCCACGTCTGATCGAGCATTTTCAGGGCGAGGTGGGGGGCGGTGCGTTGCATTTCAAGTCGCCATCATCCGAAGGCATATTGTTTTTTGACAAGGATGAGATCCTCAACGGCCACGTGACCGGCCGCGACGGCGAGTCGACCGGTCGCGATGTCATCGACCAACTGATCCGTTCGACGGAATCGACCAATTATACCCTGAGCGTCTACCAAATTCGCACCGAAGATATTTACTTCTGGTCGGCCATTCCGAACGCCAAACGAATCTACCAGGATCTAAGCACCGAATTTACCGATTTGGAGGGCCTGGTCAAGAAAATGGGCACCGAGGAACTCACCGGGTTTATCGAGGTGACGATCGGTCAGAGTCGGGACGGTGGTCTGGTCATGCTGAACAACGGTCAGGTCTGCGGTGGATCCTATTCGTGGGGGACCGGAGACAGCCTGCGCGATGATCAGGACTTGGCCCAACTGATCAAGATGACCAAGGCGCAAGGGGGCCTTTTTCACGTCAGCCGCATGCAGCCGGTGGCACCGACGAAAAACACCATCGAGCCGGAACTCGAGGCCGAGGAAATCGCGCCGACGCCGTCCTTGAGGGTCTTGACGGCTGTCGAGGAACTGCTGGTCATATTTGAGCGAACGGCCCGGAAAGTTAGACACCTGAACAGTGATTTCGCTACCCTGCTCAACCGCAAGTTCGTGGAAAAGGCCGAAAAGTATCCGTTCCTCGATCCGTTTGCGGCTGAATTCAAATACGCCGATCATAAGATTTCCTTCATTGGCGATACGACCGATGAGGAAATGCTCCAAGGCGTGCTGGAATCGATCGCGGAGATCGCTGAGGAGATCGGGGTGCATCCCCAGTTCAAGAGCAATCTGGACACGTGGGCCAAGAAATACCAAACCGATGTTCAAAAGTTCAACATTAAATTCTAGCGCCCGACCACGGCACGAAGACGCAAGGGTGAACCGATGCCAGGGGCTTGTCGCTTGCGTCCCCTGGCGTCTGCCCGGCGCGATTTACCTTCGTTCGCCGGCAGGCGGCATGAAGATGAGGCGCCGTTCTTGGCGCGTGCCGACCTTGACGATATGAATCAGTTCTCAAACGCCAGTTCCGACGCTTCTTTGCGGAATTATGCGGAATTTATCAGAAATTTTCCGGTGGCCCTTTACCGCGTGACCGTCGAAGGAAAAATCGTATTCTGCAATGAACCCTTCGCACGGATTTTCGGCTTTGAGTCGATTCAGGGGGCCATCGGCTTTCCGATCATCAACCTCTATCGCAACAAGAAAGACCGGGGCATTTTGATCCAGACGGTGCTCCGCCGCGGCTGCATCAACGATATCCCGCTGGCCCTGACGCGCATTGACGGAAGTCCCATCTGGGCAGCGGTGACGACCAAGGCGATCTTTGACGATGACGGTGTCGTGGTATTCCTGGATGGATCCGTCCGGGACATCAGCGGGGAAATCGAAGATTCCGGCAGGAATGACACCCCTTCAGAGGCACTTGAAAATATCGAGGGGGCCGCCCTCGTGTTAGACATGCAAGGCGGTATTTTGGAGGCCAACACGCTCGCCGCCCGCATCCTGGGACAGGATTTGAATCGTCTGACGGAATCCACGTTGGCGGATTTTTTAATCACGGAGGACAAACAACTGTTTTTTATGTTTCTGGGGGACTGCGTCAAGGTCGGACGTGAGGAGGTGATCCTTCAATTGGCCCCTCATGATGGGCAGCCACGTTATGCCCGGCTGCAGGCCACCCTGGTCAGGACCGAAGGCCGTGCCCACAAGATCAGTTGCATCATCGATGACGTCACCGACCGCATTCATCAATTGCAGGAAAAGTATAACCGCCAGAAGTTCCAGGGTGTTCTCGAAATGGCCGGGGGGGTGGCCCATCGATTCAACCAGCCGTTGACGATCGTTACGAATATCATCAACGAAGTGCTAGAGACCCTCAATCCGAGCGATAGCGCCTATGACAAGGTTTTGCGTGCGCATGATCAGATAAAGCGCATGAATGACATTACACACAAAATCGGCAACATCAAAAAATACGAAGCCGTGGACTACGTCGCCGGGGTCAAGATCGTCGACATCGACAAGGCGTCTTAGCGGCCAGAGGACAAGGACAGGGCATGATTCGACAAGTGCTTTTTGTGGACGATGATCTCGAGATGCTCCAGGCATTGCAGGAGGGGCTTGAAAAATATCGCGAAACGTTTTCAGTCGTTTTGTCCAAGGACGGTCTCGACGCGATCCAGGAACTGAAGCGCAAGCCCATCTCCCTGGTGGTCACCGACCTGAAGATGCCGCGTATGGACGGGTTCAGCCTGCTGGCCGAGATCATGGCGCATTATCCGGATATTCCCGTTATCATCATTACTGGATACAGCACACCTGAAATGAAACGGCTGGCGCAGGAGGGCGGGGCGGTCGGATACATCAGCAAGCCTTTTCTGATCGAAGATCTGGCGCGGCAGATAATGAAAACCCTCCGTAAGGAATCCGATGGCGGTACCCTCCATAGTGTATCTTCGGGCATGTTTCTGCAGTTGATGGAGATGGAGGAGCGCACCTGTACCATCCGGCTTGTAGACAAAGCCACCGCCAAGGGAGGGGTTTTGTTTTTCCGCGAAGGCGAGTTGCTGGACGCCCGCGTCGAACAAACCAAGGGACTGCAGGCCGCTTACCAGATCTTTTCTTGGGAAGAGGTCACCCTCTCAATTCAGAATGAGTGCCCCGCCATCGACAACAACATCAACAGTGACCTGCAGCCGATCATCCTCGAGGCCATGCGCATCAAGGACGAATCGCAGTTGGACACGGACGAAGAGGCGGCCACCTCATCCGAAGGGGATGCGGCGGCTCAGGGAGATGACGACGATTCCACCACGGTCGCGCATATCAAGAACACTTTGCGGGCCGGGGTCGGCGAGCGCTGCGGACTCGAGGACATTTACCCGGATGAGAACATGGGGCCAATGCTTGAGCCGATGGCGTCGTTTGGGGCCGCTTGCCACTTCGGCCGGTTGAAAATCGTTTATTTCGACAGCGGCCAACCGTCGGACACGATCGTCTTGAATGCCGATCCTCCGACGGTTATCAACGTCAACCCGAAGTGCCCGCGGGATAAAATCCTCCAGGTTCTGGGCGAAGCGTATTAGCACCGGCAATCGATTGCTTCCTACCAGGGAAAGACGTGATGCAAGCACTATTCAAAGATATTATCAAGATGGATGGAGTCTATGGACTCGTCTTTTTTTCGCACGAGGGCCAGGTCTTATTCGAATCGATCGATCCCCACTGGATATCTTGGCCGCAGGGCTTTCGTGACGCCAATAAGCTGCTCCCGGTGCTGCAAAAAATGCGGGAGGCTGATTTCGTGTACGAAAAAGGCAGGATCTATGTGCGCGCCACCGAGCAGGGCTACCTTATGGTCATCATGGGACCGGTTGTATCGATTGCCATGGTCAAACTCAACTGCGATATCATCCTGCCGCAGCTCAAAACCGACAAACCGGGCGGCAAACTGAAGGGATTCTTCAAACGGTAGCGCCGCGACGCGTCCCCGCGGCGGGACGGCATGAATAGATTTCAGGATGCACTTAAGATAACAGGAATTGACAAGGGGTCCATAATGGCCAAAGCACAGCCCAACACGAACTCCGCTCCGGATGCAAAGATCAATGAAGCCGAAGTCTGCTTCTCGATGGGGCTTTTTGACGAGGCGCTTTCAATCTATGAGCAGGTGCTGAAGGAATTTCCCGATCTCGGCAAAGACAAGCTGCATGCTGTCGAAGAGAAAATTGTCAGCCTCAAGAAGGAAATCGAGGAAAAGGAAAAGGACGAGGCCGGCAGCGTTTCGAGCGAAGAGATCTCAATGCTCAAAAAATCACTTTCCGGGCAGGAGGATATTCCGGCGATTCTCGACAGTGCTTCGGCCTTCAAGGATCTGGGGCTATATGAGGAAGCTCTGGCGGAATTCGAAAAACTTCTGACGGTCGACCATCCACCCGAAAAGATAGTACCGGAGATGACCGATTGCCTGCTCAAGCTGCACTCCCCCAATGAACTCCTGCCCAAGATTCAGAAGACCGTCGACGACCAGCGCATTGCAGCGGAAAAGCGCGGCCGCATCCAATTCCTTTTCGGCGAAGAGATGGAAAAGCGCGATCATCGGGATCTATCACTCGATCTTTACGAAGAGTCTGAAAAGAACGCTCCGGAGGATGAGGAAATCCAGCAGCGCCTGGAGCAGGTGCGCTCACGGGTGTCCAGCGGCTCCAAATACGATTACCTGCTGCGACAGAATCTGGCCTCCACCGATCAGCTTCAGCAGGCGGCCAATTTGTCCAAGCAACAGCGCAAGAGTGTCGAAGCGGTCCTCATGGATAACTTTGGTGTATCCAAAGACGATATCGCCAAGTCCTTCAGCCAGTTCTACGGATGTCCCTTCAAATCTTACAATGAGGATATCCAAACGCCTTACGAACTGCTGGGCAATCTCAAGAAGACCTTCCTGAAACACGAACTCTGGGTGCCCATGGCCTGGGGCAAGGACGGCGTCGAGGTCCTGGTGGACGATCCCCGCGATCTGAACAAGACCGACAACATCAAGGCCTTGATGAAAACCAGCAAGATCAACTTCAGCGTGGCCACGCGGGAAGACATTGTCGCCTTTATTGATCGTTTTTATTCGACGGATCAGTACAGTGACATGGGCAGCGGAAGTGAAGTCATCGACAATTTCGATGAAATCCTGGATGTCTCCTTCGAAGAGGAAGAGGATGTCGACGAGGCCTCCGACGAGGCCGACGAGAGCTCAAGCAAGGTGGTCAAGCTTGTCGATCAGTGCCTGATTGCCGCCTACCGCAAAAATGCGTCCGATATTCACATCGAGCCCTCGCCCCAGACCAAGTCCACCAACATCCGTTTCCGCATGGACGGGGTTTGCCAGGAGTACATCAAAGTCCCCAACGCGCTGGCCCGCGGCATCATCTCCCGCATCAAAATCATGGCCCATCTGGATATCGCCGAAAGACGCCTGCCGCAGGATGGGAAGATCAAATTCAAGCGCAAGGGCATCCCGCCGTTTGAACTGCGCGTGGCCACCCTGCCGACGGCCGGCGGGTATGAGGACGCCGTTTTGCGTATCCTCGCCACGGCAGGGGCCATGAAACTTGAAGACATGGGGCTCAATGAGCGCAATTTTGGAGTGATGGAAAACGTCCTGGCCAAACCTTACGGTTTGGTTCTGGTCGTCGGCCCGACCGGTTCCGGTAAAACCACCACGCTTCACGCTGCCCTGGGCTACATCAACAAACCGGGCGTAAAAATCTGGACGGCGGAAGATCCTGTCGAAATCACCCAGCTGGGCTTGCGGCAGGTCGAAGCCAAACCCAAGATTGGGCTCAATTTCGCACGTATTATGCGCGCTTTCCTGCGTGCCGACCCGGACGTGATCATGATCGGCGAGATGCGCGACGAGGAGACGGCCTCCATCGGTGTCGAGGCCTCGTTGACCGGCCATCTGGTTTTTTCGACCCTGCATACCAACAGCGCCCCGGAAACCGTCACCCGCTTGCTGGACATGGGCCTCAACCCCCTGAATTTTTCGGATGCTTTTCTGGCCGTTCTGGCCCAACGGCTGGTTCGCCGTCTGTGCACCTGCAGAGAGGAGTATCACCCCGACCAGGGAGAATTCGACAGCATCGTGGAAGACTACGGTAGCGAGTATTTCAGCGCTTCCGGCATCGAATACGGTGACGCCATGATGCTCAACCGGCCGGGAAGCTGTGAGAAGTGCTCCGGTACAGGCTACAAGGGCCGCATGGGGATCCACGAATTGATGGAGGGCACCAAGGCGATCAAGAAACTGATCAAACAGTCCGCGCCGGCGGACCAGCTATTCGATCGGGCCATCAAAGAGGGAATGAACACCCTGAAGCAGGACGGGATTCACAAATCCTTTCAAGGTTTCACCGATATCAGCGAGGTCAAGCGGGTCTGTATCACCTGATTCCAACCAAGATCGAGCGACATCCGGTTCTTTCTTGCGCCGCCTGTTTTTTCACCGCATCTGCATTCCGACGGCACAAGCGGCATCGCTGTCCGCCTCGGGGCGGCCGCCGCCGCTTTTTTGCGCAGGCCTGCGATCAGACGGGGGATCCGGATTGAGAAAAGCGGATTGGCAAGCACTCCTCGAAGATGGGGCTGCAACCCTGGGCTTGCACCTGAACGCCTCCGCCTCGCACCGCTTTTACCTGCATATGTGCGAGATGCGGCACTGGAACCGCCGGATTAACCTCACCTCGATCAACGATCCGGAAGAAATTGCCATTAAGCACTTTCTGGATGCCCTTGCGCCCTCCGCGCAGATTCCGGATCAGGCCCGCATTCTGGATGTGGGCAGTGGCGCCGGCTTCCCGGGAATCCCGCTCAAAGTCATTCGGCCCGGCGGCCACCTGACCATGATTGACAGCGCGCGTAAGCGGGTTAATTTTCTGCGCCACGTCATCCGACAGCTTAAATTGGATCGGGTCACGGTCCAACACGGTCGAATCGAGACATTTGCGCGGATTCCCGACCATGCGCGTCAATTCGATATCGTCGTCAGCCGCGCCTTCACAAGCGCTGCGGATCTGACCCGCATGGTGTTGCCCCTGCTTCAGGGCGAAGCCGCGCTGATGATCTGGAAAGGGCCGGATGTCCGCGGCGAGATCGATTCCCTGACAGCGCTGTCCGATACGCTGGCGGTTTCCTTGTCGATCGACACTCACGCCTACCGTCTGCCGTCGATGAATATGGATCGTCACCTCATATCGGTGCGGGTCAATCGACCCGGACCGCCGCCAGCGGCAAACGACGTTGTCGCATGATAAGCCCTGGGGAGATCATACCGCATGAATGATAAATCCGAACCGGCGTCGGCTTCGATGAAAAACGCCGAACCGCGATCCATCAAGGACTTTGGCATCCTCTTCGCCAAGGGCTTCTGCATGGGGGCCGCCGACGTGGTGCCGGGGGTTTCCGGGGGAACGATGGCGCTTGTCCTCGGCATTTACGAGCAGTTGCTTTTGGCCATCAGGACCCTCGACTGGCGGTTTGTGCGTCTGCTGGCGGCATTTCAGGTCAGGCGCGCGCTGGGCGGCATTCCCCTGGCCTTTCTCATCTCCCTATTCGCCGGAATCCTAGCGGCCATCTTTACACTGGCCAAAACGCTGAGCTGGCTGCTGAACAATCATCCCGTCGGTATCTGGTCGTTCTTCTTTGGTTTGATTCTTTCCTCGGCCCTATTGGTGGCGCGACGGATTGATACCTGGCAGACGGGAACGTATGCGGGGCTGTCCCTCAGCGCCGTGGCAGCCTACGGTCTGGTCGGTATCGTGCCGTTGACGACGCCTGAATCGTGGCTGTTTCTATTCCTGTGCGGCGCGGTGGCCATTTGCGCCATGGTGCTTCCGGGCATCTCCGGGTCGTTCATTCTTGTGCTTCTCGGAAAATACCAAACGATCCTTAACGCGGTGCACCAATTTGATCTGATGACGCTTGTCGTCTTCGGAGCCGGGGCCGGCACCGGGTTGGTGCTGTTTGTTCGACTGCTCAACTGGCTGCTGATGCGCTATCACACCATCACGCTGGCCTGTCTGACGGGGCTGATGATCGGCTCCCTGCGCAAAATCTGGCCCTGGAAGACGGCGGTCACGGACGAGGGCGCGCACCAGGTGATAAACGTACTGCCGCAGGCGCTCAATGTGGAGTTTGGTCTTGCCGTCGGATTGGCGCTTGCCGGAATGCTGGCGGTGGCGGCCTTGCAGTGGCTGGCCTCCCGGGGAAAAGGTGATGCGGTCTGATCAGGCCCGGCAGGTGGAAGTGGCGGTCGGTGTATGCTCAAAATCCCGCCGCCGGTCATCGCATCTGACGGATCAGCCTTCCGGCAGGGCGATGAAGCGATAGCCGACGTTGATCCCCATAATTTCCAAAATGGCCACACTCGGCGCCTGACCATTTCGGGGCAGCGAAGCGCTGCCGGGATTCAAAAAGAGACAGCGGCCTCGCCAGCGGGCCTCCGGCCGATGGGTGTGCCCGCTGAGTACGACCCGGATCCCGGCGGCTTCCGGATCGAGACTCAGACGCGCGAGGTCGTGAAGGGCATAGATCGAGATCTCACCAATCGTGATCAGGTCCTCCTGCGGCAGCTTCGCCGCCCATTTCCCCCAATCCATATTACCGCGAACGGCATCCAGCGGTGCCATCCGGGCAAGGGCATCCAGAATTTCCGGGGCTTCGTTGTCCCCCGTGTGGATGATGCGATCGACCGCCTTGAAAACCTCGGTGAGGCCTGCGTTCAGGGAGCCGTGGGTGTCCGATATGACGCCCACCCGAATGATGGTGGAAGAAGCGGGCATCGAATCGTTGCGGCGGGGCTCAACTGGCATGATACAGGTTGTCGGCGAACACCAGCAAGAGCCCGCTCAGGTTCGGTGGCATCGGTTTGAATTGAATGCCCAGCGCGTGGGTCGCTTCGCCGTTGCTCTCCAACTGCCGGGACCAGATCACCGTGCCGCGGATGTGCAGGGCCATGGCGTCACTGGGTAAACGCATGACAATTCGTGTTTCCTTGTCGATCATATCGCGCGCCACGCTTGCTTCAACCGCTTCGTCGAGGAGAATGCAGGCTCCGCCGATGGACAGATCGCGGGCGAAGCCGCTGGCGGAAAATCGCGGCATACGATCGCGCACATGCATAATCTCCAGCCGGACGCGCACCGGGATGGGGTGGCGCCGCATGCGCCGTTTGACATGCTGAATCCCGGCCGCCCTTGCCAGGCTGTCAAACAGGTCCCGTAAAGCGGGTTCCATCGAGGGATACTGCGCACAGAGTTGGATGAGGCTCTCGCGTGTCAGTTTGGCGAGTTCGACCCGGCTGGTGGTTTCCGTGTAGGACTGCGACAAGTGCTCTTTGTCCAGCGGAAAGAGCTCTCCGAAGACTTCCATTTCAGCGCTTTCGATCAATTTTTCTTTGGGGGCAAACTGACTGGCGCTGGGATAGGTCCGGCGTATCAGGGTGCCGGAGACGACCATGTAGAGATTGGCTTCAACGTCCCCGAATTTTTTCACGACTTTGCCCGCCGGTAGAATGAAGCGCTCGAGGCGGGTGATGACGGCGGTGAGTTCATTAAAAGACAAGCCTGCAAAAAACATCGTCAGCGGCGTCGTTCGCGGGTTTTTCTCCAGCAACATGTTATAGAAATGCTTGATGGCCTGAAGGTCCGGGTTTTCGATCTGCCATTGAAGCATCTTGGCGACAATCGCTTGCAGCACCATGCCCGATTGTGCAAACAGCCCGGCGGTTTTGTCATAGTATTCCGCGGCCGCCGCCTGCGAGCGACGTCGCGCCAGCAGATCGGCCAAGGCCCTGTGCAGAAAGGGATTGTCCGGAAAAATCTTGAGCATGCTCTGGTATTCGCCGATCGAATCGATGGTGATCGAACCATCGATGATCTGGCTGACGATGCTGCTCTGCAGGTGCGCGGCTTGGTTCAAACGTCCCCTCGCTCGATATTAAATCAGTTGGCTGCTGTGTTGACGGTCTCGTTAAACGTCCGATGTCGGTGTTACGCTTCATTCCTCGAGATTTGCAAGCCGTATCTCGAACTTTTTCCGAAACCGTCTGGAAGATGACGATCTACGAAACCTGCTTTGTCATCGTCGCCTTTTTTTTTTCTTTTTGCGGCGCTTCCTCCGCGATCGGCGGCTTTTCAATTTACGTGCAATATCGGTGGCCTTTTCGATATTCAACCGCGGCTGAAGGTTTTTGCGATATTCATAGATGGCGAAATAGGCGCCGAAATAGCCGATGGCCGCCAGCGGTATCCCCATGACGAGTCCCCCGACGATGAGGACTCCGATGATATCAGGCGCGCTGCGAATGATATCCACGAGCGCGTCCAGATCGAATTGTTGGGGTAGGGTGTAGCTGTTTTCATAGGACATCACCGTGGCGCCGGTGATATAGGTCAGGCCGTAGATCACCGGCGCGGTAAAGGGATTGGAGATCCAGACGGCAATCGCGGCGGAAATCTTGTTCCATTTGAAGAGGGCGGCCAGCAATACGGCGATGGCCGTATGCAGTCCCATAAACGGTGACATGCCGACAAAAAGCCCCAACGCAAAACCCAGGCTGATCTCGCGCGGATGCCCGCGTATTTTCAGGAAACGCTGATAAGCCTTGCGCCACGGTTCGGCCCAACGGTTGGATGGCCCTGGTTCTGACGGGTTCTGGTGGAAATGATCCGGCATGGCGGATATCGTTTCATCCGATGACAAACCTGCCCCGGGCCAATCCGAACGGGTAATGCCGGTGCGGGCGGGGAGAGGCCGCGGCAGTGGGTGGCCCTTCCACCGTATCGACCGACCGTTGGCCGTGCGCTTGTCGAAGGCAACGATTTCTTCCCAGTCCGCCCGTAACAACTTCCAAAGCAGGTGATTAGCTATGACATTTGAACGTATTATCTAACCATTATCTGTTCGGTTTGTAAAGCGATTGGGAATTGATTTCAGGTGGTTTGGACGTTTCTTCTTCCGGCCGCCAACGCGAAGAACCGCCTGTCCCGGGCGTGCTGCCGAACATTTCCCCCAGGGGGTGTATGGAAAGACCGGGGTTTACGATCCCGGCCAGGCCGTCAGAAGCGTGGCGCGGTGAAGTAAAATCGACCTATCCTGAGCGCATCGTCGGCGTGGCGGAGACAATCGGGTTGGCGGTGATCCATCGGTTGGTGGATGTCCATGCACACGCGTGTTCCCCGGCGCCTGGCGGCAAAGCCAACGCCAACCGGCCGCCGCCAACGCGGTGTTGAGTCCGACGGCCGCAGCCACTCGCTGCGGCGCGGCCTTGACGGGACCGGCTGGCTTTACCCGCACGGTGGTTAGCGGTGGATGGGGCCGGTAATTTGTGCTATGGGTGCCAGATCGATTGGATCGAAACGCTTCCGTAACCGCCGATCGATGGCGGCCAATCGGATCACCCGGAAATAAAAGGGAGATAGCATGCGCCGAACGCTAAAATGGGTACTGGTGTTTTTACTTCTATTACCGCTGGCGGCCCAGGCCGAACCGTACCGCATATCCGTGAGCCAGTTCGTGGAGCATCCCGCCCTGGACGCCGTGCTCAAGGGCTTTCGTGACTACCTGGCGGAAAAAGAAATCGCCGCCATCTACAAAGTCCACAATGCCCAGGCCAATATGGCCACCGCCGGCCAGATTGCCGGCCAGATCATGGGGGAAGATCCGGACATGATCGTGGCCATCGCCACGCCCACCGCCCAGGCCGTGGCCCAGGCGCTGCGCAAAGCCCCGCATATGCAGAAAACCCCTTTTCTCTTCACGGCGATTACGGACCCGCTGGCCGCCGGGCTGGTGGCTGATCTGAGCCGGCCGGGCAAGAACATCACCGGCGTTTCCGATCGACTGCCTCTGGACCAGCATCTCGCGATGGTGCGGCGTTTCTTCCCCCAACTCAGGCGCCTGGGCGTGCTTTACAATGCCGGCGAAGCCAACTCCAAAGCCACGGTCGCCGGTATCCGCGCCATCGGCCAGGACCGCGGGTTCGAGGTGCTCGAGGCCACGGTTTCCAAATCCAGCGATGTCTACCAGGCCACCCAGAGTCTGATCGGCCGGGTGGATGCCATCTTCGTGCCGACCGACAACACGGTGGTATCGGCTCTGGAATCGGCGTTGAAAGTCTGCATCCAGCACAGGGTTGCGCTTTTCTGCGCCGACGTGGACAGCGTCAAACGCGGGGCGGTCGCCGCCATGGGATTCGATTACTACCAGCACGGCCGCCAGACCGGGGCCATGGCCGAACGCATCTTCAACGGCGCCGCGCCCGGGACCACCCCGGTGGAGTCGCAAAAAGACCTCGAACTGCATCTCAACCTGAAATTCGCCGGCCAGATGGGGGTCGACGTACCTCCGGCCATCGTCGACGCGGCCGACAAGATCTACCGCTGACGTTGACCTGACCATGACCGCATATGCTTTCATCGGTGCCGTGGAGCAGGGGATGCTCTACGGCATCATGGTTCTCGGCGTCTACCTCACATTCCGTGTCCTGGATTTTCCCGACCTGACCGTCGACGGCAGTCTTCCGCTGGGAGCGGCCGTGTCGGCGGTAGCCATCTCCAATGGCGTGAATCCGCTTCTGGCGGTGGCTGCGGCCATGGGGGCGGGTTTCGCGGCCGGGAGCGTCACGGCGCTGCTGAATACCAAACTGAGGATTCTGCACCTGCTGGCGTCGATCCTGACGATGATCGCGCTTTATTCCATCAACATCCGCATCATGGACGGGCCCAACGTCTCCCTTCTCGGCGTGGTCACCGTGCTGGATCCACTGATGGCTTGGGGGCTGCCGGGATACCTGGCCGCCCCTTTGTTCTTTGCCCTTTGTGCCGGAGGGGCAACGGTGCTGATGATCTGGTTTCTGCATACCGAACTGGGTCTGGCAGTGCTGGCCACCGGTGACAATCCGCGGATGATCACCGCCCAGGGGGTGAATACCCACCGCATCATCATCCTGGGGGTGGGTCTTTCCAACGCTCTGGTGGCCGCCAGCGGCGCACTGGTGGCCCAGAATCAGGGGGCTGCCGACGTCAATATGGGCGTGGGAACGATTATCGCCGGGCTGGCATCGGTGATCGTGGGGGAGACCCTGATTGGCCGCGGCGGCATTGTCCGCGGATGCATTGCCGCTATCCTGGGATCGGTGATCTACCGCGTGGCCATCGCGGCGGCGCTGAGCTTCAAACTGGGCGCCTTCGCCTTCACGCCAAGCGATCTCAACCTGATCACCGCCCTGCTGGTGGTCACCGCGCTCTCGGTACCGATGGTCAAATCCCGCTGGAGTGAGCGATGATCCGCCTCGAAGGCCTCAAAAAGCGTTTTAACCGCGGCGGGGTGAACGAGGTGGTCGCCCTGGACGGTGTCGACCTGCATATTCGCGCGGGCGATTTCGTCAGTGTGATCGGCTCGAACGGGGCCGGAAAATCGTCGCTGCTCAATTGCGTCTCCGGCACCCATCCCATCGATGCGGGCCGCATTCGCATGGGCGGTCGCGATGTCACCGCCTGGCCGGAATACCGCCGGGCCGCATTCATCGGCCGGGTCTTTCAGGATCCGCTGGTGGGCACCTGCGCCTCGCTCAGCATCGAGCAGAACCTGTCGCTGGCCATCCGGCGGGGAAGGGGCCGCCGCCTGGCGATCGGTGTCAAAAAACGCGACCGACGCAACTTTCGCGAGCAGCTCGAAATCCTGGACCTGGGGCTGGAGCAACGTCTCAAGCATCGTGTCGGCCTGCTCTCGGGCGGACAGCGTCAGGCCCTCACGATGATCATGGCCACGCTGATCGAGCCCGAAGTCTTGCTGCTCGACGAGCACACCGCCGCTTTGGATCCCAAGACGGCCGAACAGATACTGGAGCTGACCCGCCGCATGGTCGCCTCGCGCGGCCTGACCACGCTGATGGTCACCCACAACATGGCCCAGGCGCTGTCATTTGGCAACCGCCTGATCATGCTGCATCGGGGCCGGGTGATTCTGGATGTGGCCGGGGAAGAAAAAGCAGGGCTTACGGTCGACGCCCTGCTGGCCCGTTTCCACCACTCGCAGGGCGAGGCGTTTTCATCGGACCGGGCCCTGCTGGGCTGAGAGCGAACGTCCCTGCCGGCTTGCGACCAGCCCTTCATTCGGACCCATTCACCAAGAGTCAAGATCGAGACCGTTAGTTTTTCATGCTGTGGATGGGTGCCGGAATGCGGCCACCGTGCAAAATGAAGCGGTTGCGGCCCTCGGCGTTGTTGACCGGCATGATGGTGGATTCGCCGAGCAGCCCTCCGAAGTAAGCTTGGTCCCCGGCGGATTTGCCGGGCACCGGGATCAGGCGCGTGGCCGTGGTTTTGTGGTTGATGACCCCGATGGCCATCTCGTCGGCCATCAGCGCGGCAATGGTTTCGTCGCTGGTGCTGCCGGGGATGGCCACCATGTCGAGCCCCACCGAGCATACGCTGGTCATGGCTTCGAGTTTCTCGAGGCTCAGATGACCGCGACGGGCCGCCTCAGCGATGTTGAGATCCTCGCTCACGGGGATGAAAGCCCCGCTGAGGCCGCCCACGTGGGAGCTGGCGAAAGCCCCCCCCTTCTTGATTGCGTCGTTCAGCATGGCCAGGGCCGCCGTACTGCCGGGCACCCCGATGTCCAGCAGGCCCAGGCTCTGGAAGATCTCGCCCACGCTGTCCCCGACGTTGGGGGTGGGGGCCAGGCTGAGATCCACGGCGCCAAACTCGATTCCCAGGTTCTCGGCCACTTCCCGGCCGATCAACTCACCGATGCGCGTGACCTTGTAGGCCGTCTGCTTGATCAGTTCGGATATCTGCCCCAGGTCCTGTCCGGGGTTGGCCGCCAGCGCCCGGTCGATGGCCTTCTTTACCACCCCGGGCCCGCTGACCCCCACATTGATGACGGCATCCGGCTCACCGATGCCCAGGTAGGCGCCGGCCATGAAGGGGATGTCCTGGGGGATGTTGGCGAACACGCAGAGTTTGGCGGCGGCGATGCCGTCGCGGTCGGCGCTGCGGCGGGCCGCCTCCTTGATGACGCTGCCCATCATCAATACGGCATCCATATTGATGCCCGCCCGCGTACTGGCGACGTTGACCGAGGCACACACGCGCTCGGTCTGGGAAAGGGCTGCGGGTATGGATTCCATCAGCGCCCGGTCGCCGCGGGCAAAACCTTTTTCGACCAGGGCCGAATAACCGCCGATGAAGTCCACATCGACCGCGGCGGCCACGTCGTTGAGGGTCTGGGCCACCTCCGCCATCTGCGGGGCGGTGAGCGGGGCGGCCACCACGGCAATGGGGCTGACCGAGATACGCTTGTTGACCACGGGGATGCCGTATTTTTCGCCCACGCGATCGCAGGTCGCCACCAGACCGGTTGCCAGGGTTTTGATTTTGGTTTCGATGTTGCGGCGCAGCGCGGCTGAATCTCCAGCGGCGCAGTCCAGCAGATTGATGCCGAGGGTGACGGTGCGCACATCCAAGTGCTCGCTTTGCAGCATCTCCAGGGTGGACAGGATTTCTCTTCGGGTCAGCATGGTATCCCCATTCGTTGGCGTGCCGCGAGCAACCGGTGGGCCGCTCGGTCAGTTGAAGCCCTGGGAGCGCGAAGCGGCATATGGCCGGGCTTGGTCTCGGCTCTCAGATGCGGTTCAGGGTTTCGAATATGTCCCGGTGCTGGATGCTGACTTGCAGGTTCAGCTCGGCGCCTTTTAGGCGCAAGTCGCTGAAAAGCGCCTGCTGGTCTGTTTCCGGGGGAATGTCGACCTCATAGATCATGATGTTGCTGTTGGGATCGTCGCCGCCCTTGAACACCGCCTGGCAGTTGGTCACGTTGACGTTGTGCCGGGCGATCACTTCGGTCACCCGTGCCACGAGACCTTTCTGGTCCGGGCCCCGGGTCGTGATGATAAAGGATTCCACGACTGCCGGCGCCTCGGCCTCATGCCGGGCTTCGACCGGCTTGATATGCACCTGCAGGTCCATGCCGTCGAGGGCTGTGGCCATGCGCTGTTCAAGGTCGGCCTGTGCCAGGATGTCGGGAATGGCCACAATGAAGATGCCCGCGAATTCGGACTGTAGGCTGGTTTGGCTGACGTTTTCGATATTGCCGTCATTTTCGAACAAAATGCGGGCAATGGCGGCGATGATGCCGGGGCGGTCCTGCCCCAAGACCGAAATGATAATTTTTTTCATTAACCTACCCGTTGTCAGAATTTTGAGGCCTGAGCGCGCAGGACGTGGCCAGCGACGGCCTTGAGATCGCGGCAGCCGGTAAGCACCATCGCGGAGACCAGTTCGGTGCGAATCTGCTCGATGAATGTTTTAACACCTTCTTCGAGCCCGCCGACGGTGGCCACCGAAAAGGGACGCCCCACCATGACGGCATCGGCTCCCAGGGCGATCATCTTCAGGACGTCGGCCCCCGAGCGAATTCCGCCGTCGGCCAGGATGGTGACCTGCCCGCTGACGGCTTCGGCGATTTCAGGCAGGACTTCCGCCGCTCCGGGCGTGTGGTCCAGTACCCGGCCACCGTGGTTGGAGACGACGATGGCGGCCGCACCGGCGTCGACGGCCAGGCGAGCCTGGTCCGCGGTCATGATGCCTTTAAGGACGAAACGGGCTGGCGTGCGGGCGATGATTTCCCGGATCTGGTCCGGTGATTTGGGGCTTACCGGGCGGCCCATCTGCCTGAGGGTGACCAATCCGGCCGCATCGACATCCATGCCGACCACACGTGCGCCAGTGGCCAGGGCCTTTTCCAGTTTCTCGTCGAGCTCGGCATCTTCCCAGGGTTTGATAAAGGGTATGCCGTGGCCGTCCAGTTCGGAGATGGCCGCGAACCCGGCCTCGTGAATGAATGCCGGCACGCCGTCACCGGTGCAGCCGATGATGCCGCCGGACCGACAGGCCTTGAGTTTGGCGGCGATGTAGGCCTCCTCGGAGACGGCGCCGCCCATATTGAAGGCCACTCCGCCGATGGGCGCCGCCATCACGGGCATGGCCAGGTCGATTTCCAGGACGCGCGTTGTCGGATCGGGATCGCCGGCTTCGTGCAGCACACGCATGTTCAGCCGCCATTCGGCCAGGGCGCTCAGATTGGCCCGGAAACCGGATCCGGTGCCGAGACCGCCCATGCCGGGTACCTGCCCCGCGCAGGCCCTGCCGTCGCAGACCGGGCAGACCCGGCAGAAACCGACCATGCGTTCTCTGGCCGTGGTGCGGATGGTTTTCATCGATGGCGCTCCCGTCGGCGGACCTGCTTGTATCCAGTCCAATGCTTGTGTTATGGAATTCGGGCCCGTGCCGAGCCCGTCAAGGGGACTCCGGCGCGAGCCCGATTCAAGCGCCACATAAAATCAGAAGGTCGTCGAAATGTCAAAAAAAAACCTCATGGCCATCATCAGGGAAAACCGGACCCTTTTCATCGTGATCGCGGTCGGCCTATTCTTGATTGAGCTCGAATTATTCGTGCTGGCGGCCATGAAATCCGGACGGCAGTCCGTCATCCAGGTGATGACCCCGTCGGGCGAGGTGATTTACGAATCGGACGGACAGAATCTGAGCCAGTTCGACAAGTATTATTTCGAGAAGAATTTCGGTCCCATCGACCGGTACGAACTCAGGCTTCAGACCCGTGAGCGACCCTTTCCCTTCCGGGCCTGGTTCGTGGCCGCCTTCGGCCTGCCGATCGCCGCCATTCTGCTCTTCGCTTTCGTGGTCAAGGCCTACCTCTCGATTTTCTATGCCGACCGCCTAAAGGACGGCGGCGAAGCCCTCGATTTGTCGGATGACGCCTCGATGCTGGAGCGCTTTCTGGTGCGGGTGAGCCGCTACAACATCTTCATCATCGGCTTTTTGGTGCTCATGGGCATCATGGCTTACTGGGTGGTCCCCAATTTCATTGTCTACCTCAGCCGTCTGGGCATGGACGCCCTGATCCGCTACAAATGGTTTTTCATGACGGCCGGGGCCATTACCCTGGGCCTACTGGTCTGGGTGATCTACCTGCGGTATCTTCTGGCCCGCAGGGCCATCGAGAGCCGGATCGAGGTGGAAAAACACCGTCTGGAGCTCGAATACGGGCACGGTGGAAGCACCGGGCAGCTGGGCCATCGATCCGATCAGGCCCAGCTCGTCGACTGGCGGCCTGAAGGCGGGAAGGCGCCGGACAGCGACGAATCTCGCCGTATGACGCCGTGAAGCCCTCCCCCATCACCGGCCGGGTGGCCACTGGTCACCGCAATTGCGACTTTGATGCGCTGGCATCCGTGATCGCGCTGACGATCCTCTTCCCGGACAGCACGGCGGTCATCCCCCGCAGCGTCAACCCCAACGTGCGCCGTTTCCTTTCTATGCACAAGGATCTCCTGCGGGTGGCCGATCCGGCCGATGTCGACTGGTCCGCGGTCACGCACCTGATGGTGGCCGACGCCAATCGCTGGAACCGTCTTGATCCGGTTGTTTTCGAGCGCATCGACCCGAAGGTGCCGGTATCGCTCTGGGATCACCACCCGGATATCGGCGACATCACGCCCGTGGATGGTATCCAGGAAACCGTGGGCGCCACGATCACCTTGCTACTCCGGGAGATCCAGGCCCGACGCAAGATTATGACACCGATTCAGGCCACCCTTTTTCTGGCCGGACTCTATGAAGACACCGGCAATCTGACCTTCAACTCGACCACCGCCGAGGATGCACGCGCGGCGGCCTACCTGCTCGAACGCAAGGCCGATCTGGATATCGTCCGGCGCCTGCTGCGACCGGCCTACGGGTTGCGGCAGAAAGAGGCCCTGTTCGAACTTCTCGCCGCCGCGGAACGATTCAAAATCGATGGTTTCAATGTCGGTCTGGGCCGGATCGATATCAGCGGTCATCTCGAGAATCTGGCACTCGTCGTGCGCATGTTTCTCGAGATCATGAACGTGGATGCGGCCTTCGGCATTTTTTTCCAACCGAAACGCAACCACTGCATGGTGATCGGCCGCAGCACGGTCGAGGAGATCAACGTGGGTGCGATCATGCAGGGTTTAGGCGGCGGGGGGCATCCGGGCGCTGGGTCCTCGCTGCTCAAAGCGGTGAATCCCGAAGCCGTGACCGAAATGCTCACGGAACTGCTTCAGGGCAATCGCCGGTCGTCCGTGAATGTCAGCGATCTCATGTCCTTTCCGGTGGTCAGCGTCAGCAGCCGAACGCCCATGGACGAGGTGGCTCATATTCTGCGGCGGCAAGGCTGCACCGGGCTCCCGGTCATCGACGACGACGTCCTCTGCGGTGTCATCTCACGGCGTGATTTCAGACGCATCGGCAAGGAGGCTCAGCTCAAAGCACCGGTCAAGGCCTTCATGCGCACGCAAGTGCACACCATCACGCCGGACCGCAGTCCGAGCGAGGCCGTGGCGAAGATGGTCAAACACGATATCGGCCGGCTGCCGGTGGTGGCGGACGGTGTCGTCATCGGCATCATCACGCGCTCGGACGCCATGCTTTATTTTTATGACCTTCTGCCCGATTGATGAATACAGATCAGGGGATGGCCCTGAAGCATTCAACCAATCATTGACCAGGAGACCCGAATGGCCGCGAATGAGAAATACCCCCTGCACGAAATGGTCGATTTCGCTTCGGTGGTCGTCGAGACGACCGCTTTCGAAAATGTACTCTCCTCCCTGATCGAGGCGTTTGAACTGCCACGCTTCCTGGCCGAAATCGATATCCAGGCCGAAGCCGATGCCATGCGTCGTCTGGAGGCCAAAGTCGCCGCCCACCTGCTCGATCAGCTCACCACCGACCGGGTCGATGCCCCCTACGTATCTGTCTGGGAAAAGGGGCGTCACCAGGAAGTCCGAATGGTCTACATCAACCCGGCCATCGAGAAAATCACCGGTTTTTCGGCGCGTAAAGTGCTCAAGATCGGGTTCAGCATATTTGTGCCGGACGACTTGATCACCCGGGTCGATCGCACGGGGGCAAGCCCGATCCACCGGCAGGTGCCTATCGAGCAGGAACGCGAGGAGCGCCAGCAGGAAGCCCTGCATGGGCGCTGGGAGCGCATCTACGAGATTCTGACACGCCACGGGACCAGCTATGTCAAGGATGTGGCCCTGATCGAGACGGTTGGCAACCTGTGCATGTCCAGTGGCACCCTTATCGACATTACCGATCAGATTGACGACCGGATGGGATGACGGGGACCGGAAGGCGTCCCCGCCCCGACGTGCCGGCTGTGCGGGCAGCAGTCCGTGGGATTAGCTGGCAGGCGCATTGGCGATCAATCGCTGAACTTCGGCGGTGATGAATGCCGTCAGGTTTTCCAATGCGTCGGGCGAAATCGTGCCAAGCCTGACGGCCAGTTCGGCGATCTTCTCCTCGGGGATTTCCGTCGTCTTGTTGATCATGAATTCGTCCACCTCGCCGTCTTCGGTCAGCAGCCCACAGCCCCCGGCGGCCCCCACGAATTCCTCCCCGACGAAAATCGGTACGACGATCTTGATCAGACCGGCGTCGCATTCTTCAACCACGGGCTCGCGGGAGTTGCGGGCCATGGCGGCCAAGTTCTGGTGCGCCACGGCGCAAATGAACGTCAGTCCCTTTTGGGTCGAGCGGATTTCCGGGCAGAGGTCGTTGGCATGGGCCGACGGGTCGGTGATGCCCACGCCGTCGACATCGTAGACACGGGCCCGCAAGCCGGATCTTTCACGGATGGCGGTTTCCAGGGCGGCCCATTCTTCAAGCGGCTGAATATCGGTGAGTTTCATCGCGGCGACCTTTCTGCAATCAATAATGAATATCTCCTGATAGGTTAACCCACGTCCACGTTTTCGCTGACAACAACATCCTTCAGGAAGGTTGGTTTTCCTCATTAAGCCACCGGCGCAGCCGCTGCAAGCCCTCGCGGGTCGTGATCCGGGGGTGATAGCCCAGGTCGTTTTTGGCGGCGCTGATGTCGAACCAGTGTTCGGTGGCCAGTTCCTCGGCCACGAACCGGGTCATGGGCGGCTCGCCGGGCAGGTGCAGGGCGCGGTAGAGCCATTCCATGATGGCGCCGATTCGCCTGGCCGTCAGCGCCGATATCGCGCGGGTGACCGGCGGCCGGTCGGCGGCCGCCAGGATCGCGTCGACCATGTCCCAGAGGACGATGGGATCGTCCTGACTGATAAAATAAACCCGTCCCGAAAGTTCCGGACGGCGCATCAGCGCGGTCGCTGCCAGCAGGTGGGCCTCGGCCGCGTTGTCGATGTAAATGGTGTCCACCCGGTTGGTGCCGGAACCCACCCGGCGCAGCCGTCGG
>JAAUYG010012835.1_pt1 | contig 32455 bp, 27 predicted proteins | sample 7278091 | NCBI WGS metagenome assembly JAAUYG01 (sample SAMN14350201, study PRJNA611818) | marine sediment metagenome | isolation source: surface marine sediment (0.6m) | place: French Polynesia: Moorea | collected 2018-08 | reverse complement strand
TATTAAAGCTTTAGATTATGATTTAATACTACTCGATGTCATGCTTCCCGATCTTAATGGGATCGATCTTTGCCAAAAATTGCGATCGCAGGGACATCAAATGCCTATTCTAATGATTACTGCTCTAGATACAGTTAGCGATAAAATCACAGGGCTAGATGCAGGAGCAGATGACTATCTAATTAAACCAGTTGATCTAGGAGAATTATTTGCTCGGATTCGCGCCTTATTACGTCGAGGAAGCACTTCTGCACCACCAATTTTAGAATGGGGCAAGTTACAGTTTAATCCCAGTACCTATGAAGTTAGCTATGCTTCACAACCTCTACGTCTAACTCCCAAAGAGTATAGTATTTTAGAATTATTGCTAAGAAACGGTAGACGAGTCCTTAGTCGTTCTGTAATGATCGATAGTATTTGGTCCCTTGAAGATCCTCCAGATGAAGACACTGTCAAAGTCCATATCAGAAGCTTACGTCAAAAGTTAAAAGCTGCTGGTGCATCGGTCGATTTTATTGAAACTGTTCATGGTTTGGGATACCGACTTAATAAAGTTGAAGATCATCAATTGAGTTGACTTATAAAAAGAAGAAACTGACCCAATTGACCAAAGGTCAGAGATTTATCGTGGCATCCTCTAGTAATCCTCCAATTTAATTTTGACAAGTTAACAATCTATGTAAGTCTTATTTAGTGAAATTTTTAGAGATGCAATTACTGTCAAAACTTTTTTGGTCAAGTATTAGTGGTACTTTGCTTACCCTCTATTTTGCTAACAGATCGATATCGATGTCTATGTCTCTAGATTTGATTAACTCTTCGACGTTAAGTAATATTGTGTTGCAAATTAAATCTAACGGCAAATTATTGGGACTTTGAGCGAAAGGCTGTTCGAGTTGCAAGCCGATTTGTTCGATACCAAATAAAACTATACTTGCAAAAGTCATAATTATACTAGTGAATCCATGACAATCACTAACTATTTCTAATGGTATCAGCAAGCAATAAACAATAAGTAATTTTCTCAGCATTAAAGCATAGATTATTGGTTGTGGAGTCTTTAAAATACGTTCGCAATCACCTAAAACATTGACTATAATATCGACCAACTGATGCAAACTGGTCAACTGATGGACATTCAGGCAGTCATTATAGTATTGAGATTGTAGATAATTCCCAATCCAAAAAGCAATTTGCAATGGAGGATGATTTGTATAATATTTGAGTTTGAAATATTGATTCTCAGACATTAATGAGGCTAGTTCATCGTTAACTGGCTCGGCTCTCAAATGTAGTTTCATCGCGATCGCAAACGCAACTACTAATAATAAGATGTTTTCTTTTTCTTTTCTATTTTTGGGCGATTTTTCTTTGACTACAATACAAATATCACGAGTTAAATTGCGGATAGTATTAACTAATTGTCCCCAGAGTATACGAGCTTCCCAAAACCTTTTATGAGCCGTATTAGTTCTGAAAACCAGTAAAGAAGGCAAGCCAATATTAAATACTAGTAATGCTGTAGCAAGGGCATCGTTATTTTCTGGTATTAAGACAGGAATTTCCCATATATTATAAAGTACAGCGACTACAAAACCATAGCTGGTAAAAAAAACAATCCAGGGTAAAATTTCAGAGATAATAGACTTTCCCAGTTTTAATATTAACTGAAACCAGTTTAGTTGCTCACCAGTATAAAGATGATATTTCTTGGTAAATGTATTCGTCATATTTTCAATATGCCAGGGAAGTTACTAGTCCTACTTTTCAGTGTTTATAATGTCAATAAAGTAGCTGTTTTCTAAAGTTAAAAATAGTTTTCTAGAAAACAAAAATATCCATTTTTTTGACTATTTTTACTTCAAAGTTATGCAAAATTCATTAACTAATCCATTTTACAGATAGAAAAATATTTATAATAAAATGTAAAATTATTGAAGAAATTGAATGAAAAATTTGACGATTATATCCATTTTTAGTTTGATTAATACTGTTGTCTTTTTATTTGTAGCAATTTTGGTGTTTGCCGAGCGTTTTTTAATCTTACAAGATTTGTACAACATTACTAAACTGTCTAAAATAATATTACATAAAAAATCCACATTTCTTTTAACAAATCCAATTTAAATAAAAGCAACATTCAGCACGCTTTTTGGAAATTTGTCAAAGTAGATGAGGTATTTTTAAGTAAACAATAAACTAATAGATATTGATTATAGATATTGATTTATTTCACTGTTAATCATTGATGATTATCAAGATATAAGAGACTAAATTGAGAATGGTAAAAAAAGTTACATATTGCTAGCTACAGTTGACTTTATTTGATTACAGAAAAATTATTAAGCGACTGTGCGTTTAAACTACACATCTTCTTGTTAAAAACAAATTCTTTCTCGCTCTGTTCCTTCTGCTCTCCTTGTCCATCTAAAAAGGGCAAATTAAAGAAAAGAATTTAAATCTCGACTTCTTCCCGATTGCTTCTTAATCTAATGGCATCAAGAAACAGAAGCAAACGTATTAAATCAACAAAGGGATTTAATTTTATTTACTTCCTTTGTTCATTAACCAACAAAAAACCTCATGCCACACTCAAAATATAGACCCACACCTCCTGGTTCTGACGAATCTCTCTATCGTATGATGAACTTAAGCTTAGGGAGCTGTCAGGGTTATAATTGGGAAGCAATGATGCTTCAAGAAGCTTTAGCCACGACAACTCAACCAAGGGAAGAAAAAAAACCTAACTCTGGTCAAATTATTCTATTCGAGATAGTGATGAGTTTGATCTTTATAGGAGTTGCTTGGCTCGTGGGCAATAACCCACAAACCAGTGTCGTAGATACTCCCACTGACATTCATCATGCATCTCAGCACCAAGAGAGATATCTGATAAACCGTCAAGATTAGTAGTTGACTTAGTATTTCTACTTTAACTAATTAAACTTCCGTAGCGCGATCGGTCGGATACGCGGTAGCGTAATCGCTTGTAGGCAGAAACTTAATTTTTCTAAGATACTCCATCAGCAAAAAAGTCAGCAGATAATAGGGTTTGCTGTGTACCACAGTTACTATACTTAATGATCGATCATTCATTCATTATTGATTGTGAATTATTAACTTGCCAACGCTGAATTGATCTATCTTCCTCAACTAATTGTGATTTTACTTTGATTTGAGTTGTAGAATGTTCAGGTTTGGGTCGAATTCTGAGGAGAAAGTAACCTTTTTTATTTTGTGGTGGTAGTAAATATTCTGGCTCAGTAATTATGCACCAAGTTAACGGTAAGCTGGAGCGATCATAGAGCGTAAAATAAATATCAAATTGCTCAACAATTTCAGGATTAATATTTATTTGCAAAGCCTGTTGCGAGTCTAAATAATTATAGGCAAAGTGGGTTGCAGGTGCGCCGACGGGTAAATATTCTCTACGGACAAAAGATTCTGGTAAATACTGACGCAACTTGAGTATAGTAAAAATATAATAGTGCAAACTGGAATAAAACCAGTTTTTAGCATTAATTAAATCGTGATAATAGTCATTAATATTATTGGGAATATTATAAGAGTCTACATACAGTTGATTGTCTACTTTAATAGCAGGATAATTGATAGTATCAAAACGATTATAGTAGCGAACTCCTAAAGAATATTTACCAGGAGATAATTTAATTTTATGCCAGTGATTGGCAATATCATCTCCCTTCGATAATTCACCTTGATTAATTTTCTCAGATTCTAGACTAGTGATGGTTTTATACCCAGGAAAACTATAAATCACTGCAATCCAAGAACGAGAAGAACTATTAGCCGTTGTAATATCTATTTCAAGTGATTCTTTGACGCTAAATGGCCCTAAAGTGCCAATAACTGCATGAGTATTCCAACGAGGCCCTTTAGTCATCAAAACTGGCAATACTAAAGGTGCATTAATTGTTTTTTGGGATAATACTCGCCACTGAGAAGCTTTCTTTTTGTCAATAGCAAGATAAATAGTAAATAAATTACCAATGATAAATTTCATGACTTTGTAAAAGACAAAAGATAACAAAGCCAAGGGAATTTCCCAAAGTAAAAATATTTTGTTCATTTATCTATTGTTTACCTACACTATAAACTCTACACCTTACTCTACAATTTAGAATTTATTTAGCTGAAAATATTTAAAATTATTTAAAATTATTTAAAATTATACTAATATCCTAAATACTGCTGTGCCCATAAGGCTGCTTGAGTACGATCGCGCACATCTAATTTAATAAAAATATTAGACATATGATTGCCTACTGTCCCCCCTGATAAATGTAGTAATTGAGCAATTTCTTTATTACTTTTTCCCGTTCCTAATAACTGTAATACGGCTAATTCTCGGCTACTAAATAAAGGTAGAGAATCTAGGATTTTTTCGCTTTGCTTATGGTTTGATTTGATATTCCCAAATCATTGGGATAAGTGATATCAGCGGGCGCAGCAGTAGCATCTAATATCAGTTTTCCTTTGTTTTTTACTTCCGCCAGTTCCTTTTCTTCTTTTTTTTTCTTCTGTTGGTATTTCTTCTGTTTCTTCTTGGAAATCTTTTACCATTTTTTGGTTAATTTTTTTGACAAAATCCATCTTGATTCTTTCTCTAAAATAAACCATCATTAATGCTTCAAATGGAGGAACATTACTATAGTTTGACATCCCTATAAAACCTATATTCCAGGGCTATTTCATTCTAGATTTATGTAACCGATTATCTGGGGACAGCTTTCCTGAAAAGGGCATTTCAAAGTTATCTGGGGTAAGCTCAGGCTGATTAGATTTACAGGCGTTGGTGATTTAATGTATGAAACTGATAGTAATACTGTTCGTAGCTTTTAGCTCTTAGCTCTTAGCTTTCGATCATCATTGCTCATCTCCCTGAAGTTAAAAGTTTAATTCAGTCGAAAAATCTTGACGTTTACTAAAGCAATATGCGCCCATTAACGCTCCCCAAGTTCCTTTTCCCGTCTCTGGATCAATTCCTTTATCATAAGTCTGTAGCTGATCTGCGATCGCTCTAAATCCGAGAAAAACTTGAAAGGTTGCACCTTGATAAGTAACACTACAAGGTATGTCTGTCACTGGAGTAGTTTCAAAACAATACTGACCGTTAGCAAGCTGCTCTGTGGCAACCTTTAAAGTGCAGTTGGGCAAAAATTTAATTGTTTCTGGAGTAATTTGTTGGATTAAATCTTTATTTTGTCCTGCTCCCCTAGCCGTGGCTATATCTTCAAACATATAGAACTCTACTTCTATTGTCTCTGTTTGTCTCAATCGTAAAATTCGTGGTCGATAAGGCTGATCGAGCTTGACAATATTAGCTTGTTCGGCAAACAAGGTTATACTGTCTTCAGTAAAAATAGGTACTGGACGTATCCAAAGCCGTAGATGAACATACCAAGCTGGTTGCTCTAAAGCTTGTTCTTGATTGTCAAATTCTCCAGCTAGATAAGACGCTAAAGCAGTGAGTTGAGGAGAAAAACTCATGGTTTTTTTTTTAATTACTACCAGGATTTGTTTAAAAGAAGCTTTTAGCTTTGAAATAGTTGCGTAATCTGAGGTTTTCCCTCAAGGCAGGTCTCGCGCTTTGACTTGTATGGAAGTGGAATTAAACCAGGCGGGTATCTAATAGCTAGTTAAAGTAAGAGCGATTAGGCGACCCCTAGCCTACGGAGCGCCATAAAAAATATTACTTTACAGTTTGTTTAAGCTATCTTTACTTTAGCTTGACTTTTATGTGATAGCTGCTCATCGGCATAAAGTTACTTGGTTACAAATCTAATTTTTTTATCGTCTGGAGTGGTCATAGCAAAGTGAACTAGCCATCATAAAACAGAGATTCCAAGTTTAGAGAGAATCAGCTATAAGATCATTGATTGACCGAAAATTTAATAAATAGCTGACTCTGTTGAGCAATATCTCATTATTACCAAGAATTACTACCAAGATTAGTATATTTTTACCGCTTCACTAAAACTCCTGGTCTTTGTTGGATAGGCAATACATCTAAAATATCAGTCCTCGAACAATATTTAAGATCTTCGTCTCCATCTAATTTCAAGAGACGTTGCCCATGACTACATAGGCGCAAGACATTCAAGAGATTATCTTGCCACTGAGTATAAAGAGCGATCGCGCCAATTACCTCATCATTACCAAACAGTTCTACCTGAGCTACATCACTTTGCTGTAAAATCGACTGAGCGATCGCTCCAGCACAAGCAGTATCTTCGACAGAATAATCACCCTCCCATCCTGAACCTACCATCCACACAGTTTCTGGTTGAGTTTCCAGTAAATAATTAACTGCTGCTCTACGGTTGATTTGTGCTGCGGTAATTACTTGGGGAGATTTCTCGACTCTTTGTAAGGCACGAGTGCCATTAGTAGTAGTCAGAAATAATTGTTTATCTTGGACAATTTCTGGAGTACAGGCAAGAGGAGAATTGTCTAAATCAAAGCCTTCTACCTTGACACCGCCTCTTTCTCCTGCCCTAAGACGCTTTTCTACTGGCCACAAATCTGATTGACTAATCAGCTCTTCTATGTTACTAAATGCTTGGACAGCTTCTGCACCGGCATCAAGAGCAGTGGCGATCGTGGTGGTAGCTCGCAAAACATCAATAACTACGGCACAGTCGGGTAGTAAGTCTGTCGGAATAAGCTCAGGAGTATGATAAACAAATAGTTTCACGCTAGCAAAATTATATATACGGTTATATACGGTCAATAAATCAAAACTTACGCAATTATACGTCATTTATCATCCACTCAATGTAGTATTAAATTACTAAATCATCGAACGAAAATAATTAGGAGCGAGATCTGTAGTTGCGAAAGCACAAATACTCAATATTTTGATATTTCAAACCATAAACAATATTCATTTTTAGGAGCTAGATTATGGAAAGTAACGATTATCAAATAGACTATAGACATATCTTGAGTTATCTTAAACACTCCAGAAAAAATAAGTATCTTCGTTGGTTATTGGTATCACTTAGCATAACTTTACCCTGCAATATTGCGCTACAAGCTCAACCAACCTTAGCTCAAGAGATAATTGCCCAATCTCTTTCTTTAGATAAAAATGTTATTTACGTTAATCCCAAAACAGGGGATGATTCACAATCAGGGGAAAAAATATCTCCGCTAAAAACTATTACACAAGCCTTAAAAATAGCTCCTGCTGGCAGTACGATTCAATTAACATCAGGGACTTACAGTGAAGAGACAGGAGAAACTTTTCCCTTAATTATTAAAAACAACATTACTCTCAAAGGTAATGCTAAAACTCAAGGACACAAGATGATCGTTCAAGGGAATGGTTATTTTATTAGTCCTACTGGTGCGGGACAAAATGTAGCGATCGCTGCTTTAAAAGATGCAGGTGGTATCACAGGAGTTACTGTAACTAACAATCATTCGCGGGGACATGGTTTATGGATCGAGTCTTCTAATCCTAATGTGGTAGGCAATACCTTTACTCGTAATGGTAATACTGGTGTTTCAGTTAACGGCAACAGTTCACCATTGATAGAAGGCAATTACTTTTATAATAATTCGGGGAATGGCTTATTAGTATACGGTACTTCTAAGCCAGAAGTTATCGATAATACCTTTGAGCAAACAGGTTTTGGTGTTAGTGTCGTACAGAATGCTGCCCCAATCCTGACAGGAAACTCCTTTAATAGTAATCGCATCAGTATTATTTTTGAAGGCAATTCCCAAGGCATCTTGCGAGATAATGAAATAATTAACTCTTCGGAAAATGGCTTAACAGCGATCGCTCAATCTCTTGTCGATCTAGGCACTAGCGATCAACCAGGTAACAATATATTTCGTAGCAATCAAAAACTAGATATTCAAAATGCTAGCAGTAATGAAATAGTTGCAGTCGGTACAAAAACCAACGGACAAACCGAAGGTAATATCAATTTTGATAGTGGCGAATTAATAGCAGCAAATAACACTACCAGAGATTTACCCCCTCTGACAACTCGGCTAAATTCAGGCGATCGCCCTCTGCCTCCTCTTCCTCGATTAGATCTACCTCCCTCTAAACCTACATCTGTACCTGCACCTGCAACATCTTCGGCAACAACCACTTCCTTACCCTCTCCGCCACCTGTAGTCGAAAATAGTACAGGTAACAAAGAATTAGTGTTTACTGCACCCCCATCTACTTCGTCGGTAGCTCCTGAGCCTGAGCCAGTGCCATTTCTACCTAAAATCAGTAATCCTGCTTTGAGTTCTAATAGCTCCCGAATTAGTAGTTTATCTGATGTTTTAGGTTCATCTGGTTCTGGTTCAGTTAAATATAAAGTTCTAGTAGAAGCTGCCGATGCCAATGCAGAAGCCGATGTGCGATCGCTTTATCCCCAGGCTTTTGCTACAGTTTATCAGGGTAAATCGGTATTACAGATAGGAGCATTTAACAATTGGGATAAAGCCAAACAAGCAATGCGATCGCTCGAAGATTTGGGTTTAGATACTCATATTTTGGAGTAATTGCGAACTTCAACAATATTCAACAATATTATTTAAATCTATTTTTCTATCTAGATATTTTTCTTCAAATCTAGATAGATTTTTTTTTGCTTGTCATTGATCGCGATCGCACTTGTTCTGGGTACTCTAAGTAATACTTATGGCGAGGTATCTTGTGCCTTAGTTGACATATATTTTATTTGTAAGTTTTAGTTTTGCATGAAACTTTTATTATTAAAAATTCTTTTTGTTAATCACACCAAGGATAAAGGCTATGTCATTCCCATAGTCTTTGCTTTAGGTTTGATCATGACTTTAATCGGGACTATCAGCATATTTCAATCTAGCGATGAAGAAATAATCTCCATTAGTCAGAGAGATACTTCCAGAGCCTTAGCCGCCGCCGAAGCTGGTATTGCTCGTTATCGTGAGCAAATTAATAGATATAAAGTAATTGCGATGTATGATGCCTGTGCTGATGCGGGAGGTGACGAAGATACCGACAATGATTGGTCAGGTGCTGACTGTCAGAATGCTGATAATATAGTCAGTTGGAAAACCGCATCTAAAGTCAATGGTGGTAATCCAAATATTCCTAATCTCAATACATATTGTCCCGCCGAAGGTAGCACCACTGCTGATAACGACAATAATGTTGAAGCTTTAGCATCTAGAGGTTGGCAGAATATTGGTGATGATTCTAGTCAAGGACAATACAGGCTGATAGATTACATCTATAATGAGCCAGCAGATGCAGATTACGTTAATGAGAGATATGACCCTCAACCTACAGGAACGTTAATCGTCGAAGGTAGAGTTGACCAAAACAATACTAATCTTGCTAATGAACAAAGAGCATCTGTAGCAAGTATTAGAGTAGAATTGCCTGTCCAACCAGGTATCCCTAACTCAGATCCTAATCTCAACCCAGATGATAGTCAAAAAATAAGTGTTGATGCTTTTTTAAATGGTTTTAATCCAGCTTTATGGATTACGGGAGCAAATGATAACGATCTTGATTTAGGTAATATCAACGTTAATGGCAATATAGTTGTGACAGATGCTGACTGTGATTTTAGCGGCAATTTACCAAATACGGACGATCTGTTCGATTCTACCAACAATTCCATCATAGTTGATCCCAGAAATGTACCAATAGTAGTAGATCCAGCAGATCCAACCCCACCAGCAATTCCACCTCTTGCCAACGTCAACGAAATTACTCTAGCAGATTTAACTACCGAGTCTTTACCCATTAATGGTGCTACAGCAACAACAGTACAAGGAGACACTGTTTATTACTACAAGTTGGTAGATACAGTAAATGCTGATCCTGCAATATTAGGAAATGGAACTGACTTGAATTTGGTAGGTGGTAATACAATCAACATTCGTCGTGGTAGAAAAGTCGTTCTATTTGTTGAAGGAAACATTAATATCAATGCTGCTGGCGGCAATATCAATATCAACCCTGATTCTGTCAATAATTCCTCTCACCTGGAAATTTATATGACAGATGCAACCTCAAACATTAATTTTAACGGTATTTATGTTGATGATACTAACGGCAATGTCAATCTCAAAGCCTTACTTCATGCTCCTCAGTCTCCTGTAAGTATTTTAGGCAGTCCAGATATTACTTTCACAGGAGCTATGTGGGTAGAAAACTGGAGTGGTAGTTCATCAAGAAGATTTGATATCAACGTTGACACTGCTGACGCTGCAATTGCCGAAGATCAATATCTCAACTATACATACGTCAATAATGTTTTGGTCGGTAATAATTCCAGAATAGCCGATCCCATTATTGCTCCTCCTTCCCAGTGGGATACTCAACAAATAGTGGAATAATTTCATGTCAAAACTAATTACCAAATTTATTCAAAAACAACATCAACCCGAATCAGGTTTTACCCTGATGGAAGTTATTGTTGCCGCTTTAATGGTTTTCTTTTTTGTTATTGGCTCAATGCAGGCTTTGGCTTTGTCTGTAGCCATCCGAGTCAAGGCTCAAGAAAGACAAAGAGGCGATCAGCTTATTCAAGAAGATATTGAGCAAATTAGACTAGCAGCAGAAAATATGCCAGTTAACCAAAGCCTTTGCAGTGCAACTGGTTATTCGGGTAGTTATGCCGAAGCTTTAACTTCAGCTCCTGGTTTTCCTGCTAGTGGTGCTACCAAACGGCTCATAGAAGATAACGCCAATAGTAAGCAATATCAAGTCGATCGAACCACTGATACAACCAATAGTACCAGCACAGTCTTAAAACTCCAATATGAAGTAAAAGAAGTAGGTCAGTCCAAGGTTATTGCAACAGATTATATTGAGGTGATTCCTGATGCAGCTATTCAATGTCCTTAAAAAAGAGCAGGGATTTACCCTGGTTGAGATGATTGTTACTGTAGTTGTGGTTGGTGTTTTGATGGCTGTTGCTGTACCTAGTTTAGTTGGTTTATTCAACCAAACCAGAGTCAAAGACGGACTAAGACAAATTGAAACTTCTCTCAAAGAAGCACAAAAACTAGCTATGCGTCGTGGATCAACTTGCACAGTAACTTTGGATAATTCTAATAATACTATTACGGCGAATCCTGTTTCGTGTTTGGCAGGAAGCAAAACAGTTGACGATCGTCTTGAATTTAAGGGAGATGTTGATGATCCTGCCAATAATGCCAACTTAATTGTAGTTACTTTTTCCCACAAAGGACACAATATAACAGGGGCAAGAACGATCGCCATATATCCAGATGGAGTTACCGATGGAGTTCAAAAATGTGTAATTTTGACTCCCACTTTAGGTGGGGTTAAAAGTGGTACTTATACAGGTGATGTTGGAGGGGATATTGTTCAGAATTCTTGTGATGTCAGTTCAAATTAGTAACTAGATTTATTAGTACTGAAATCTATTAAAAATATGATGCTTCATTAAAAAAAATCAGAGTTTAATATTATTTATTTTTTACTAATGTTTTATGTGAAAAAACAAGAAAGTGGCTCTACATTGATTGAAGTAATTATTGTCACAGTTATTATTGGTATCTTGAGTGCCATTGCTATTCCCAACTTACTAGGGCAATATCGTCAGTATCAAGCCAAAGATGCTTTAAGACAGTTAAAAAGCTCAGTAAAAGAAGCTCAAAGACAGGCGATGCGTCGTGGAACAACCTGCAAAATTAAGCTAGATGAAGTTGAAATTGATGGTCAAACTAGAGAGCGAATCACTGTAGTTAATAGTTCCGATCCTGGAGAAAGTGGCAGAGATTATACTCCTTGCCTAACAAGCGATCGCATTCTTGCAGAATTTGTTGATTTAGAAACTAATATTCCAGGTAGAACTAACAAGATAACTTTTTCTTACAAAGGAAATACCCCCACTAGCGGCACAATTAAATTGTCTATGGCTGGTTCTGATTTAGCTCAATGTTTAGTTATTTCTAATGGACTAGGAATTATTCGTACTGGTGATTATAAAGAGGGCAATTCTGGAAGTATGGCAAGCAAGTGTAAAAAAAAGAATTATTGATTGCTAACTTTATAATTTTTTTTTCAATCATCTACATTTTTTTACTTAAAATTTACATCTTATATTTTTTTGCTCCGCATTTTCTCGAATTTACACTTAAAAAAAAAATGACTATAAATAAATATGGTTCATTGCCATGAAAAAAATTTTACTGTTAATAATAAAAATATAAATTCTAATTGATTAGAGAAAAAATATATTTATCAGTCATATTTAATTAGTAAATACTATGCAAATACATAAATTATTAAAACATTCACGTCAACACAAATTTGCTACTGGATTTACCCTAGTAGAGTTGTTAATTAGTTCATTTATAGGTGTATTAATTATTGGTGCAGCAGGATATGGAATGATGAATCTACTGCGGAATAACCGTACTGCCACTGCTCAAATTCAAAAAAGAACTGAATTCAACCGCGCTACAGAGTTTATTTCTGATGAGATGAGAAGAGCAGACACAATTGATGTCGATCCAACTACTGCATTTGCTGCTGTTCCTAGTCCTCCAGCAAATGCTCAACCTGTTTTAGCTCTCAATATTCCTGGAGTTACTAACCCTGCCGTTGCAGGTGTTGATAGCCCGATTATTTATTTCGTATCTTCTCCCAGTAATGGTGATTCCAGTGTTTGGAATGGTCCCAGAGTTATTTATCGTTATGGTCCTCCACTAGATACTAATGGTAGTTTTAGCGATGGTGCTAATTGGGCAAAAGAACCTCTGGTAGATGGTATTACTGCAGATAGTGTAACGCCTAATTGTGATAATGGTTGGACTGCTAGCCCCAGTAGTGGCGCAACAGGTTTTTATGCTTGTATTCAACCAACAGCTGATGATGCAACATTGGGAGAAACAGCCAAGATATTTGCCATTGGGAAACTAGATGACGGTAATTATAATAGCGAAAATTATCAAGCAAGTACTCAAGTATTTACTAGAGCAGAAGCAGAAAACTTGGATGGAGTTAATCCTGATGAAACTTTTAATGCAGCTTGCAATTTTGATACAGGTGCATTAGTTTGTCCTGGCGGTGGTAGTCGAACATACACTGTTGGAGATTTGGCTAGTTCGATGGCTTGTACACCCGAAGGAGATTTGTGGAAAATTTATGTAGAAGCATATTATCTTAACAATTCTGGTACAGAAGTAGTTTTAGGAAACAATAATGCAGGCTCTTTTTCCTTTGTAACGGATCAAGAACCACTATTCAGACTTAAACCAGATAAAGCTAATTCTCCAGCAGCTTGTTCAGGTGCTAACGCTTTTATATCTTCTGATCAACCTGGCGGAATACAAAACCATGAATTTGTATCTAGTGCTGATACGGCTCAGTTTAAACAACTCGAAGATGCTGATGTAATTGATCCTTCTCTTGAGAATTCTTACATAGATGCTAATGGTAATCCTCAATTATCCGCCAAAGATTTTTTTGCAGACCCAGGAAATGATTTAATCGATCCTTATGATAATACAAAAATTAATCTAGAAGATAATAGATATGTTATCTCTTTTGAGATAGGGCAAACAAATCCTAATGTCAATGGCGGTGGTTTTGACACGAATGATCATATTCTTTCAATTACAGTAACACAATAATCGTATGCTAATTTGACAATTTCCTAAAAACAAAAGGGCGATTAGCTTTGCTGGCGCGCTCCGCGCGATCTCGCGGAGCGAGGTGGCAAAGCCAATCGCTTTTTAATGTCTGACGATTCCACTTAATTATAAATATCCCTCAATTAAAATATCTGAATCAATTACCTGAGTTGTAATCTGTTTTAATTGCAGTGCATCTGTCATAGTAGTTAAGCCTAAATTACCTACAGGAGATGGTGCAGATATTCCACCGATGATTTTGGGGGCGACGAATGCCATTACTTTTTGAATTGTACCATCAGCGATCGCCCTAGCTGCTAATGTACCACCACATTCCCATAAGACTTTGGACAGTTCTTTTTGATATAGATGTTCCATGACTATTTTGGGAGTCAGTGCAGCAACGGTAATTATATTTACCCCTTTGCCGATCAGTTCTTTTTGTAAGGCGGGGTTACTATTAATTTCGGTAAAGATTAAGGTTGGTGCAATATCTACGTTCCACAAGTTGCATTCTCTGGGCAAATCTAGGCTACGACTCATGACTACTCTGAGGGGATTATGGGCTGTTACACCATGAGTAGTTAAGTTGGGGTTATCTTTCCGTACTGTATTTCCCCCAATAATTACTGCGTCACAAGTACTTCTTACCTGATGTACTAAATGACGAGAAGCTTTCCCTGTAACCCAAGCACTATGTCCTGTAGTTGCCGCAATTTTGCCATCTAATGTCATGGCATATTTGAGCATACCAAAAGGCTGCTGCTGGAGTATGCGATGAATAAAGGCTTCGTTGAGTTGACGACAAGCAGTTTCTTCTACACCTACTACTACCTCTATTCCTGCATCTCTTAACTTTTTAATTCCCCCTCCCGCAACACGAGGATCGGGATCGACCATTCCTGTAACTACTTTAGCTACCTGCGCTTTAATTAAGGCTTCTGAACAGGGTGGCGTTCGTCCATAATGATTGCAGGGTTCAAGACTTACGTATACCGTCGCGCCTTTAGCTTGTTCTCCTGCGTCTTTTAGGGCAAATACTTCGGCGTGGGGTTGTCCTACTCCTGGGTGAAAGCCTTCGCCAATAATCTTGCCATCTTTGACTACTACCGAACCTACCAGGGGGTTGGGTGAAGTTTGTCCAGATGCACGCTGTGCTAACTGCAAACATTTTTGCATCATTTCGATATCAAAAGCAGATATTTTTGTTTCTTTGTTCATATATAATTAATTTCCTTTTGCAAACAACCCTAAACTAATTACTGACGAATAACATAAAATCCCACTTTAAAAATAGGTGGGATGAGTTTAATTTTCAGTAACTTCAGACTAATACTTTTGGTAAATTGATGATAATTGATCTATTGATAATTGCTCATTGAAGTGATGACTAAAGCTATATTTCAGCCACCAAGATTACGTCGAGAAGAATGTGAAGAAGAGGAACGTCGTGCAACCTGGTTAGAGTTGTTTTTTGACTTAATATTTGTAGTGGCGATCGCCCAATTAGCCCATAACTTCAAAGAGGATTTTAGTTTTGTCGGTTTTATTAAATTAGCAGTATTATTTATTCCTGTATGGTGGTGTTGGATTGGAGCAACTTTTTACGATACCCGTTTTGATAACGATGGTTTGGTAGATCGCCTGATTACTCTGTTACAAATGGCGATCGCCGCAACGATCGCAGCTAATATTCATCATGGCTTAGATACTTCTTCCGTAGGTTTTGCCCTTAGCTATATTGCCTTTCGTGGCGTGTTGATCTGCCAATATCTTCATGCAGGATATCACATACCCCAAGCACGACATTTAACTAATTGGTATGCTTTGGGTTTTGGTATCAGTATTGTTTTTTGGTTAGCTTCAATATTTGTGCCGCTTCCTTGGCGTTTTTGGTTATGGGGTTTGGGATTAGTTATTGATTTTGCTACCCCCTTAACAGCAGGAAAAAGGGTAGTCAAAGTCCCTCCAGATATGGCTCACACTACCGAAAGAATTGGACTATTTACGATTATTGTTTTGGGTGAATCAATAGTTGCCGTAGTAGGTGGGGTATCCAAAAGAGAATGGACTCCCATATCTGTGGCGATCGCTTTATTAGGTTTATCTATCGCCTTTAGTTTCTGGTGGATGTATTTCGATACAGTAGATGAATCTCCACTACAAGCGATGAAACAGGGCAAAATGAAAATTGCTCTGACTTGGCTTTATTCTCATCTTCCTTTAACCATTGGTTTGACTGCAACGGGAGTAGGAGTAGAAAAAATGATTCATGGTTTAGAACATGATTCGGCTAGGGTAGAAAAAATATTATTCTGTTTGGCGGTAGCTTTGTGTTTGCTAATTTTATCAACTCTTCATTGGACAAGTTGCGATTTAGGACAAACTAAATGCAAAAGGGTTTTAACTTTTTACCGTCTGGGTGCAGCAGCTTTTGTGCTTACCCTTGCTCTTGTAAGTAATGTTTTGTCTTCTTTAGTAATTATTACTTTAGTAGCGATCGCCTGTACAATTCAAATTGTGTTTGATATTTTTAATACCTGTGCTTAATTATTCCCTAATCTACCAAAAGCGATTAGGCGACCCCTAGCCTACGGAGCGCCTCGCTAAAATAATTAAGTTATCGCATAGTAACAAATTCTTCGGCTGAACTGGGATGAATACCTACTGTGGCATCAAAATTGGCTTTAGTTGCGCCCATCTTAACAGCGATCGCCACTCCTTGAATAATTTCCGCTGCACCATCTCCCACCATGTGTGCGCCAACTACCTTATCGGTATTGGTATCCACAATTAACTTCATCAGGGTTTTTTCCTGCTTACCAGGAAGAGTATAGTACATGGGACGGAATTTACTACGATAAACTTTGACTGCATCGCCATATTTTTCCCTGGCTTCGGCTTCAGTTAAACCTACTGTAGCTGCTTCGGGAGTAGTAAATATAGCAGTGGGAATATTTTCATAACTCATTTGTCGAGATTGTCCGCCAAAATGAGTATCAGCAAAAGCTCGACCTTCGTTAATCGCTACAGGAGTTAGATTAATCCGATCCGTACAGTCTCCCACAGCATAAATATGATCTTCAGCCGTTTGGCTATATTCATTTACTGCTACTGCACCATTAACCACTTCAACTTTGGTATTCTCTAAACCTAAATCAGCTAAATTCGGCTCTCTTCCTGTTGCAGCTAGACTAGCAGCATCAGCCACAATAATTTCTTCCCCACCATCTTGAGTAGGTATGGTTATTTCTAAACCAGTATCTTTTTTGGCAATAGAGATCTTAGGTTTATTGGTAATAATTCGAATGCCGTGTCTTTCCATTGCTTCCTGGATCTCTGTACGCAGATCATCATCAAAACCGCGCAAGATTTTGTCACCGCGAATCACTACTGTTACCTCTGTTCCTAAACCATGTAAGATACAAGCAAATTCCACCCCAATATAGCCACCACCAATAATAACAATGCGTTTTGGCTGTTCTTTGACGTGAAATATTTCTCTAGAAGTAATCGCGTGTTCAACTCCAGGAATATCATCCGGTTTTACAGGCTTACCACCCACAGCAATCAAAATCTTTTCGGCAGTAACTTTTTGCTCGCCGATCGCAATGGTATGGGAATCAACAAACTTACCATAACCCTCGTATAACTTGACTCCAGAATTATCTAACATCCGTTGATAGATGCCATTAAGACGAGTTACCTCATTATTTACGGCAGTAATCATCTTTTCCCAGTCAAAGCTACTTTCTCCTACACTCCAGCCATATCCAGCCGACTCTTCAAACCCAGCAGGAAAATGAGAAGCATACACCATTAACTTTTTAGGAACACAACCCCGATTAACGCAAGTTCCTCCCAGGCGATCGCTTTCGACAATTCCTACTTTTGCCCCATATTGAGCAGCACGTCTGGCGGTGGCGATTCCTCCTGAACCTGCACCGATCACAAATAAATCGAAATCATAACTCATTTTTTAATAGACTCCCTTAATTAAATAACTAAAAGGTAAGGGCGTTTTGCCAAACTCCCTTACACAACTTCTGTTTTACGAATATATTTCTCAGCGTTATTTAACAGTGTTATTTAACTATATGAGCTTCTAAGAACCAAAGACGCTTATCAACAGTGCGAGAAATTTCGGTATAAAGATCTGCTGTATCAGCATCTTCTAGTGCGTCAGTGCGATCGATTGCTTCGCGGACGTGTTTAGCATACGTACCAAAGCGATCGGCTAAAGCGGTTACGTGTTCTTCACCAGAAACAGCATCTAGAGGATATTCAGACAAAATAGATTCAGCAGCAGCAATACGTGCTGTTCCCATAGCCACACCACCTAAAGCTGTGACACGCTCAGCAACCATATCGACATATTCTTCTAGTTCTGTTGCCATTTCGTCAAACAGTTCATGTAGCTGATAAAAGTCCATACCCTTGACATTCCAGTGTGCCTGTTTGGTCTGGGTTTTAAGATCTAGTGTTGCTGCTAGGGTTTGATTCAAAATCTCAATTACTTTGACTCGAATATCTTCTGCAAGATCAATGCGAGTCGTGTAAAGCTTTTGTTTGTCAACAGTAGAAACCATAATTTAGTTCTCCTTCGTGTTTATTCAGTTTAAGTTTATTCAGTTTAAAAAATTCAACATTCGATATTCAACTAACCGAAGGCAATATCTAAAAACATCATGGCAACAAATCCAGTCATAATGCCTAAAGTACCTTCTTGGGCAATACTTTCTCGGTCTATTTCAGGGATGATTTCATCGACAATTACAAATAACATTGAACCAGCAGCGATCGCCATTCCCCAGGGCAAGAAAGAGTGACCAAAGTTGACAATACTCGCGCCAATAAAACCACCAACAGGTTCAACTAAACCAGTCAACAAAGAAACTCCTAGAGCATATTTGATTGAATAGTCTAACTCTCTTAATGCTAAAGCAACTATCAACCCTTCGGGCATATTTTGTAAAGCAATACCCAAAGCTAAAGGTAATCCATGACTAATGCTGCCGTCTCCAAAGCCTACTCCCACCGCTAAACCTTCGGGAAAGTTATGAATTGTGATGGCGATAACAAATAACCAGATGCGCTGGAAATTTTCGGTTATTTTACCTTCTTGACCTTGATTGAAATGCTCATGAGGAAAATAATTGTGCATCAACCATAGCAAACTTGCCCCCAAAACCATTCCCATACTGACTACTAAAGCTGAACCCGCTTGGGAGTAACCTAAATCAACTGCAGCTTCTTTTCCTGGAACAATTAAGGAAAATGCGGTTGCTGCTAGCATCACGCCACCACCTAATCCTAAGAGAATACCTTGCCATTTTTTATCTAAATTGGCAGTAAACAAAATAGGTAATGCACCAACAGCAGTGGCTAAACCTGCACCTAAACTAGCTATGGTACCGAGATAAATTGTTCCCATGGTCTTTTATGGTGTAGGAACATTTTGTTAGATGTTCCTACATGATTCAGGTAATTATTTCGCCTCTTTGAGATATGCCAACATGGTATCGGCATCGGAAACTTCAAAAGGATCGGTAGGACAGTTATCGCCAAAGTCTGGCTCGATAAACATTTTTTCGATCTTCATGTCGTTGACTAACATTGAATAACGCCAAGAACGCATACCGAAGCCTAAGTTGCTTTTATCTACTAGCATTCCCATCTTGCGAGTAAACTCCCCACTACCATCAGGAAGCAAAAAGACATTTTCAACCCCCTGTTGTTTGCCCCACTGAAACATGACGAAAGCGTCGTTGACTGACAAACAAATAATTTCGTCTACACCTAAAGACTTGAATTCTTCGTAGTGTTTTTCATATCCAGGTAAATGAGTGGAAGAACAGGTAGGAGTAAATGCACCAGGAAGAGAAAATACGATTACTTTCTTGCCTTTAAAAATTTCTTCTGTAGTTAGATCTTGCCAGCGAAAGGGATTAGGTCCTTCGACAGATTCGTCACGAACTCTAGTCTTGAATACTACGCTTGGTACTGTGTCTCTCATTTTTTAGTTAACTCCTTACTTAAGTGATCTTATATTTATGACGAGATTCAATAGGTAAATCATACTCATAACGACTATGAGTTGTCAAGCAAAAAGAGCGAAAAGATGGAAAAAACTGATTGCCTAATCCTTAATTGTGGATTAACGACAAATAAAATGCTCGTTTCCCTGCTGAAACTTGGTGTTAGTTTTTAAATAGTCTTGAACCCAAGAACAACCATAATTGAGAGGGTTCAACTTTAAAATACGCTCCAAGTCCCAAAGTTTGACCAATTTATCTTCTGATACACTGGCTAACTGTTGACCATCAGGACTAAATGCAACATTCTGGACACGACCCTGATGACCTTGCAGAGTCGTTAATAGTTGTCCTTGCTTGTTCCAAATCTTAATGGTTTTGTCCGCACTAGCAGAAGCTATTTTAGTGCCATCGGGACTAAATTCGACATCGAGGACTATTGCCTCATGACCTGCAAAAATTTTAATTAATTCTCCTTTGATGTTCCATAATTTAACGTTTTGCTCTTTACCACCAGTAGCAATTATTTGATTGTCAGGACTAATCGCAACTGCTCTTAATCCTGTGTTATCTGCGGGTATGGATTTAATTAACTTGCCGTTAGCTTGCCAAAGTTTGAGATAATGGTCGTAACTGACGGAGGAAATTAACTTGCCATCTGAGCTTACGTCAATATCGGTAACTATTCCTTGATGGGCAAAGATAGTTCGCCAAAGATTGGCTTGAATTTGACCCGCAACTTTTTTTAATGCCCAAAAACGAATAGTTTTGTCGAATCCACCAGATACAATAGTTTTGCCATCGGACAAAAAGTCTACATCACTAACAGGAGCATTGTGTCCCAAGGTAGTATAAACTAAAGTACCATCAGGATGCCAGAGCTTTACAGTGCGATCGAGACTAGTCGAAGCAATTAACTTACCATCATTACTAAAGTCTACTTCAGAGGTTTCCCCATCGTGAGCGGTAAAATTCGTTTTTAAAGTGCCGTCAAGATGCCACAATTTTACGGTACGATCATTAGAAGAAGTGGCAATAAATTTACCTTGGGGGTGGAAAGCAACACTTAGTACACTTGCATTGTGTCCATAAAAAGTTTTGACTAAAGGGTCTTTTATGTGCCAAAGTTTGACTACATTATTCCAACCAGCCGTAGCAATAGTTGAGCCATTAGGCGACCAAGCTAACCGCCAAACTCGTCCCTGATGCCCTTTGAGGTTAGAGTGTAGAGTACCATTAGGATACCAAAGTTTAATTGTCTTATCCCAACTGCTAGTAGCGATAATTTTGCCGTCAGGAGAAAATTTGACTCCCGTTACGGGTGCATGATATCCCGCTAAGATTTTAAGTATTTGACCATCAGGTTGCCAAATTCTAGCTACGTTGTCGTCACCACCAGTTACTAGTTGTTGACCATCAGGACTAAAATCGATACCACGAATGGGTAGTGTATGAGCGAGAAAAGTATCTAATAGTTTTCCTGAACGATTCCATAATCTCAGAGTGCCAGAACGATCGCCTGTAGCAATAGTTTTGCCGTCAGGGGAAAAAGCTACGGCTAATACCTCTCGTTTGTGTCCGATGAGAACATTGATTAAGTCACCTTGAGGACTCCATAATCTGACAGTTTTATCTTCAGAAGCAGAGGCAATCATATCTCCCTGAGGACTAAAGACAACTTGATGTACACTACCTCGATGTCCATAAAGGGTATTTTTTAATGCACCTTCAACACTCCACAAATTAATTACATCATCTTCCCCCGCCGAGGCAATAAGATTTTCTTGGGGACTAAAAGCAACATCAACTACGGTATCTTGATGTCCTCTAAGAGTATTAAGCAATTTACCGTCCTGTTGCCAAATTTTGACTGTGGTGTCGGAACTTGCTGAGGCAATTAGCTTTCCATCGCTACTATAACTAACGCTGTTGACTATATCTCGATGCCCAGTAAAGGTATTTTTTTCAACTACATTATAGACTGCCTGTTGGAGAGCTAAATCTACATTTGATTTGATTGATTTGTCTACCTGAGATAACTGAGAAATATCCTCTTTTGCCTTGAGCGCGTGGATCAATGAAGCAAAATTTTGTTCAGAATCAAACAAACTTTTGGCAGAAGTAATATGAGCCTCTAGCTTTTTATTTTCGGCTATGATTTCGTTATTTTTCGCTTGCCGATAATTGCTATAGGCGGCGATGCTTAAAACCGAGGTAACTGCCAAAGCTACACCAACGGTAAAAAGTAAAAATCTTTGAGTTTTGGCTAGTTTTTGTTCTTGAATTAGACGAGTTTCTAATTCTTGGAGTCGTTTAAACTCTAAAGCCAAGCGAATTTGTGCTTGTTCTTGTTCTTGAGAAGCGTTTAAAAATTTATATTCTTCTTGACTAATGCTATGGTTATTTGCCCAAGTTTGAGCCTCTTGTAAAGCTTTACCACGTAAGAGACGAGAGTTATCTTGACATTTGGAAGCCAACCACAATTTTACTTCTCGGTTATAGGGACATAATTTATCTGATTGTTGATGTACCCAATCTAAATTAAAAATCTGCTGGTAAATTGGATTGCGAATAATCAGCTGACTGTTGTGCTTAATAACTAGATTAGATAGAAGTAGTAGGCTTTGTTCGTGACTATCATCAGTAGGAATAGAACCTTGTATCAGGATCTGTTCTGTTAATCCCAACAGACGGCTTGCAGTTTGTTCGTCTCGTAATAAGCGATCGCGAATTGTTTTGAGGTGTTCTGGTTCGTCTTGAGTTTCCCAGTTAGTGATGATTTTCTCTTTTGCCAAGGTTTCTACCCATTCGGCTTCGTATTCTGGTAAAGGGCAATTACAGACTGTTTGGGAAAAATTTACCGCTAGCTTACAGAGTTTTTGGGTTAAAAATGGTTGTCCTCCTGTCCACTTTAAAATCTCTGACAAAATTATTTCAGGATTTTTGAATCCATTTTGTAAGCCATCGATCAAAGGCTTGGCTTCTTTGAAGGTAAATCCAGTTAAAGCGATCGCTATACCAATATTAAATGGAGTCCGACTAGAATCCCTAATTAAGTCGCTGGGAGTGGCGACACCAAATAAAGCAAAGCTAAGACGATTTAATTGTGGATTTTCCGCTCTAGCATTATAAAAGTAACGAATTAAAGCAAAAAAGTCGTCTGTCGCAAAATCTAAACTAAGAACACTATCAATTTCATCAATAAAAATAAATATCTTTTCTGCTTGTACTGTGGACAAAACCAAGTCGCTAATAAAAAGATGGAGATTTTGTATCGGGGATAATTCTGAATGCTCTTGCCACCAATTTGTGAGGGAGACTTTCCCAATCAGGTTTAAGCCGCGCCATATTTCTGAAGCAATACTTTTATACCATTGTTGGGGGGAGATAGTCTGACTACCAATATTGGTCATATCCAAAGAGACACAGGCATATCCTTGTTGTTCTAAACAATTTTTGACCTGAACTCGGAGGCTCGATTTTCCCATTTGACGGCAGTTAAACACATAGCAAAAGTCTCCTCTTAGTAGAGCTTCGTAAAGCTGAGTATCTGCTTGCCGTGTCACATAAGTTGACGCATTGACACTTAAACTACCTCCTACTTGATAATCACTCATCAATAATCACTCATAGTTGATGGTTAATAGTTAAGTTAATAATTAATTGCAAAGAAGGCGATCGCTTTCGGCGACATCAGGATTGGTTTTAAGATAATCTTGAATCCAATTGCAAGCATATGCAAAATAGTCAAGCTTTAAGATACACTCTAAATCCCAGAGAATAATTTGGTGATCTTCGCCAGCAGAAATCAGGGTTTTACCGTCAGGACTAAAATCCACTGACCAGACTTTAGCCTCATGTCTTTCTAAGGTCAATAATTCTTTTCCTTGAAGATTCCAAAGTTTGATGGTTTTATCAGCACCAGCAGAAGCAATTGTTTGACCATCGGGACTAAAACTAACTTGGTTTACTTCACTTTCATGTCCTTGGAAAGTAGCTAGTTCTTGACCGTCAAAACTCCATAGCTTAATTGTGCCATCCCACGAAGAAGTTACCCAATTTTGATCATCAGGGCTAGATTTGATGCTGTAAACTATGTCTTCATGTCCTCTGAGGGTGGTTATTGCTGTTGAATTGCCTGACCAACGCCAAAGCTTCACTGTATTATCCCTAGAAGCCGTAGCTAAAACTGTTCCATTTTGACTAAAAGCTAGTTCTATAATTGCCCCTTGGTGTCCGTTTAAAGTTTTAAGTAACTGTCCTTGCAAATTCCAAATTTTGATTTGATGGTCTTCGCTAGCGGTAGCCAAATAGTTACCATCAGGACTAAATGCTAAAGTGAACACTGACGCGGTATGATCTCGGAGAGTTTTTAAGGTTTGACCTTCAAGATTCCAGATTTTGACGGTAAAATCGTCCGAACTTGAGGCTATCAGCTTGTTTTGGGGATGAAAAGCTACATCGTGAACACGATCGCCATGTCCATTGAAAGTTCTCAAAAATTTTCCCTTGGCAGTCCACAATTTAATAGTAGAGTCACGACTTCCAGAGGCAATTAATTGACCATCAGGACTAAAAGTAGTTTGCCAAACACTATCAGTATGTCCTTCTAGAGTTTTAAGTAAATTATTTTGAGGTTGCCATAAGCGAATTGTTTTGTCCAACCCTCCAGAGGCAATCATTCCACCGTCTCTGCTTACTCCTAAACCCACAACGCGATCGCTATGTCCTTTGAGAGTGGTAATTAAAGTCCCTTCCCGACTCCAAATTTTAATGGTTTTATCGTCGGAAGTAGAAACGATTTCCGAAGTTTTATGATTGTAGGCTACAGAGATTACTCGATCTTGATGTCCTCTAAGGGTTTTTTTTAAAATCGGTTGAGTGGGATTGCTCACATCCCAGAGCATTAGAGTACCATCGTTAGAGGCACTGACAATAGTTTGGTCGTCAGGAGCAAAATCAACGTTATTTACTGCATCACTATGACCTGAGAGGGTGGCAAAAAGTACTGGTTTTTTAAGTGCCAAAGATTGTTCTAAGTCCCAAAGCTTGATGGTTTTATCCCAGCTAGCAGTAGCTAAGATTTTGCCATCTTTACTAAAATCTATACCCCAAACGCGATCGCGATGCCCAGTGAGGGTAGTTATTAATTTACCTTCAGGAGTCCAAAGTTTGATGGTTTTATCCCAACTAGCAGAAGCAATTACTTTGTCGTCCGGACTGTATTCTACTTCCCAAACTCGGTCTTGATGTCCTTTAAAAGTTTGCAAGAGTTTGCCATTGATATCCCAAAGTTTGACGGTTTTATCCCAGCTAGCGGTAATCACTTTGGTCTGATCTTGGCTAAAATCAACTGCCCAGACACCTGCTTTATGACCTCGATAGGTTGTCAGCAAAGTACCATCAAGTTGCCACAATTTAGCGGTATTATCGTTACTGGCAGATAAAATTAACTGACTATCTGGACTAAAATCAATTTCCCAAATCGATCCTGTGTGCTTTGAAAGACGGTTAACTTCTTGAATTCCGTAAGTTGCTCGACGAAGATTGCGATCTACTTGAGCCATTAATTCTGGTTCTACCCAATTAAGTTTTTGAAGTTCTACCTTGGCTTTAAGTGCTTGAGTAAGAGCTTCTAATCTTTGGTCGGAGGCAAATAAAGCTTCTGAGGAGGTGGCGATCGCTTTAATTGCGTTTACCATAGTTTCGCGCTGGCTTTTGGCTATTTGTTGTTCACTGATGATCGCTCTATAATATAGTCTGTAAGCACATAAACCCAATCCTATAGCTATAAATAGAGCTGAACTCAATGCAGTAATTAAAACTTTTTGCCGTTCATCGTTGCGTTTTTTTGCTGCTAGTCTAACTTCTACTTCTTGTAGGCGTGCTGCTTCTAGGTTTTGTCGTGCTATCTTTTGTTCTAATTCTTGACTAGCGGTTAAAAAGCGATAGTCTATATTACTCAAAATTTTATCTTGCGCCCAAGCTTGAGCTTCTTTAAGAGACTGTCCCTGTAATAATCGCGATCGATCGAGACAATTCGATTTAATCCATTGATTGATAGCTTCACTATAGGGACGTAAGTTATCTAATTGTCTGTTAATCCAAGTTAAATTAAATACTTCGCGATAGATAGGATTGCGAATTACTAAAATATGATTATTTTTAACTATTAAACCTGATAATAGTAAATCTTTTTGTTCTCTGCTGTTGTCAATCAAAATTGCACCGTCTTGCCAAATACGGCGATATATCCCTAGTAATTTGCTCGATTTTCTTTCATTCCGCAACAGATGATCGCGAATTGTTCGCAGATGTTCTGGTTCATCTTGTGATTCCCAATTGTTAATTATTTTCTCAGTAACTAAACATTCTACCCAATTACTTTCCGATCCTGGTAAGGGACAATCACAAATTTCTTGAGAATATTTTACCGCTAGGCTACAAAACTTTTGAGTCAGAAAGGGTTGTCCTCCAGTCCAGTTTAATATTTTCTGCAAGACGATTATGGGATCTTTAAATCTACCTTCTAAACCAGCTACTAAAGGTGTCGCTGCATCTGAAGTTAATCCCGTAAGTTCGATCGCTTTACCAATATTAAATGGGGTACGATTTTGATCTCGAATCAAGTCACTAGGAGTTGCTACACCAAACAGGGCAAAGCTAAGACGTTCAAATTCTTTGTTTTCGGCACGAGCATTATAAAAATAGCGAATTAAAGCAAAAAAGTCATCTGTGGGAAAATCTAAACTGATAACACTATCAATTTCGTCGATCAAGATAAAAACTTTCTCAGCTTTGAGATAGGGTAAGATAGCATCAGTAATAAATAGATTTAATTGTTGGATAGGAGATAATCCTCTTTGTTCTGACCACCAAGCTTTAAATTGAACCTTCCCCATCAGGTTGAACCCACGCCAAAGTTCCGAAGCAATACTTTTATACCATTGAACAGGGGAAATTGTTTTACTACCAATATTGGTCATATCCAAAGAAACACAAGCATATCCTTGTTTTTCTAGGCGATTTTTTACTCTAACCCTCAGACTCGATTTCCCCATCTGACGACAGTTAAATACATAGCAAAACTCTCCTCTCAGTAACGCTTCATATAACTGAGTATCTGCTTGTCGAACTACATAACTAGAAGCATTAACATTCAGACTGCCACCTACTTGATAATCACTCATCGTTGATTAATGGTTGTTCATATAATAGTGAATTTAGTGAATTTAGTGAATTTAATGATTCAAAGCTTAAAGTAAAACTACTTATTAGTTTCTCACTATCTATTAACGTCAGTTCGATGAAACTAGAAATTTCGTAATTCATAACTTGAGAGATGCTTGCATTTCCTATTATTTCGGGGGAAAATTGTAACTTTGAACTCCGAACTCCCAACTTCCAACTCCCAACTCACTATCTATTAGCTATTTCGAAATTAAAAGCGAGCGTCAAAATACTAACAATTTGTAATCTAAAATAATCTTAAATAATTATTTTAGTGATAAATCATGTCTCCAAATCGTGCCATTATTCCCTGTAATTGAGGAAGGAAGTTCTTTGAGAGAGATTAATTCCCAGTTAGTCGCATTGTAGGTAGTGTAAAAAATTTGAGATGTGGTTAAATCTAAATCCACAATAGTTACAGTTTGGTAAGGCATGATCTTACTATTGATTAGTTGTCTTGCCCCCTGTCCTAATGCTCCTGCATGTAGTAATTCTAGCTGCCCTTTTTTACCGGGATAATAAGCGTGATGATGTCCACTAATGTAGATCTGAACATCCTGTTGGGTCAAAAGCGATCGCAATTGTGAACCATTAGCTAAGTATTCCCCTGGCTTATTTTTGGTTACTGCCACGGGATATAAAGGTAAATGTCCGATGGCGATTCTTACTGCTGCTTGTTGGGCGGCTTGACTATTTAAAGATTGCTTAACCCAAGCTAATTGTTTCTCTGAGATATTTTGGGTAGAGGCATCCCATACTAAGAAAAATATACCATTTTGTTGGAAACTATAATCAAAAGGAAAATTATCGCGATCGACGAAGTTTAAACCTAACTGATGCTGCTTTTGATTCCAGTATGCTTTAGCTAAATCTCTTTCGTTGCTAAAAATTAAGGTTTGGTTTTTAATTGCTCCTGAACCATCATGATTACCAATCGTGAAACCAAAAGGAATACTATGCTGGCTTAAAGGCTCAGCCACATGACGCTCAAAAGCAGCCCACATTGCTTCAATCTGCGACTGGGTAAGGGATGCTTTTTGTCCTGCAATCATGTCACCACCACAGAGAACTAAATCAGGTTGCCATTGGGGAATTAAAGCGATCGCCCGATCTACTTCTGGCTCATATTCTGTTGAACCATACTGACTATTAAGATCGCTAATCACCACAAGGCGAAAATCTTTGCGGGGTGGCAGATATAAATCTTTAGCGATCTTTACTGTTTGAGAAAGAGTTTTTTGGGGTGATGATATCGGGTTTTGGTTAGCAACAGCAAAGAACAAACAAAGACTTGATACTAATCCAACAATTAAAAAAAAACAAATCGCTGTCTACTCTTCATGTCCCTAATCAACTTAAGTAAAAATATTCATTCAAAATTATAGCCCTGCTAGATTGATTTCAATAGTTTTAAAAAAGAGACGCTGTTAATCATTTAATTTAATTTCAACTTGGTTAGTATATACTTTGTTAACACCCTCAATAGTTTTGGCAATATTTTCCATTCGCTTCAATAGCTCTGCATCATAAATTGTTCCAGTGAGAAAAATTGCATCATCCTCTTGTGCCACATAAACAGTAGAAACATCTGTCAACAACGGATCTTGTTTAAAAGCTTTCTCCACTCTTTGGGCTATGCCATAAAGACTAAATTCTCCATCTAGACCAATTCTTTCAGTAGGAATAGCAGTTCTTTTGATATTGCTAATTTTATGATAAATATTGAAGAAATTAAAGCCGATTATTGACATAGATATCAACCAAAATATCCAAATAATTAGAATATATTTGGTGTGAGCAGAAAGTTTTTTTTCAATCTTAGGTAACTCTTGATTATTCTGGTTTAAACTCCTATTCAATTTTTCAATTTCTGCTTGATTTTTATGATAATTAGACTGCAAATCAGAAATAATTTGATGTGATTGTATAGTACTCTGTTTAACACCTGTTACAGTAATATTATATTGGCGAGATTGTGGTTGTTTAAGCTTGCTCAAGATCACACCTGAGTCTGTATAAACTAACAATTTTTCTAATAATCCAGGGCTAATTTGAGTATACCCTTTATGAATATTACGAATAGCTTCGCTAAGATCTTGAGCAGCTGTGTTTTTTAATAAATAACCTTTTGCTCCCATGGCTAAGGACTTAGTGATATATTCTTCAGTATCGTAAGAAGTTAGGATTAAAACTTTAGTATTAATGAATTGATTAGTAATCTCTTTGGTTGCATCAGCTCCATCTAAACCAGGCATTTCCATGTTCATTAAAACGATATCTGGTTGTAGTGTTTTTACCTGCTCAATAGCAGCAATACCATTGCTAGCCGTACCCACAACTTCTAAATCTTTTTCTGGTTCAAGAGAAAGCTTCACTGCTTCTCGAACCATTTTTTGGTCATCTACTACTAAAATACGAATCATATTAAATTAATATAAAAACTACAAAACAACTACTCTGTAAACCAGGTAATTTTCAGTATTTATCGGTACTTGTTATTACTTACTATGATTGCCTGTAGTTCTTTTTAATGTAAACTTCTTTACCAAATCTTTATTGCGCCAGATGAAAAATCTTCATATAGCTCAATTAGTTGAGTAGGCTAAAAGCAATAAGTAATAGGTATGAGAAATTAACTAATCAATTTACTATTTTTAAAACTATTGGTTTCTATTTAAACGTGGGTATAACAAACTTAGGCGTTAGTGATTTAATGTATGAAATTGTTAGTAATACGGTTCGTAGCTCTAAGCTTTAAGCTCTAAGCTCTAAGCTTTTAATTATCAAATGAAAGATGATTATTTTGGTTATCATACCCTGATTCAGCAACGCCCAAACTTAAAAAGCCAATTAATTATACAATCTCATAATTAGAAACTTTTAGGGACTATTTTTACTTTTTTATACAAAGATATAGATGAGAATTAATGCTTACCTCACTATATTTCTTCACTTGCTCTGACAATTTTACTTACAGTCTCTGCAATTTGTGCTTCAGTATGCAAACAAGTAATAAACAACCGCAATCTTGCACCATCATAAGGTACAGAAGGATAAACCATGGGGTTAACGTTGATTCCCTGTTGACCTAAGTTTTTGGATAAGGTGACAGCTTTTTGGGGTTCGCCGACAATAATCGGGATAATGGGAGAGTCTGCACTAGATCCAGCGTTAAGATTGCGACTTTTAGCTAAATCTAGGCAGAATTTAGCTCTAGTTTGTAGTGTAATTGCTCTTTCTGGTTCTTCTTTGAGTAATTGAATCGCTGCCAAGGCGGCGGCGGTATTAGCGGGAGACATCCCTACACTGAAGACAAAGCCAGGGGAAGTGTATTTGAGGTATTCGATTAGTTCTTTGCCTCCTGCAATATAACCACCACAGCTAGCAAAGGATTTACTAAGTGTCCCCATTCATAAGTCTACGTCGCTGGGCTGAACATTAAAGTGTTCACCAATACCCCTACCAGATAAGCCAAGAGTACCAATGGAATGAGCTTCATCTACTAGCAAGAAGGTTTTGTATTGATGTTTAAGTTTAATTATTTCGGGTAATGGTGCAAGATCGCCATCGGTACTATAAACCCCCTCGATCGCAATTAAAACTTTTTGATATTGTTCTCGCTGTTGACTGAGGATATTATCTAAAGCCTGATAATCATTATGGGGAAACTCAATAATAGTTGCACCAGATAAATTACATCCTTCTTGAATACTGTTATGGCTAAGGGAATCACAGACAATTAAATCATTGTGGTTGAATAAATGCCCAATAGTTGTCACGTTAGTTGCATGACCACCAACATAAACGATGCAGTCTTCTGTACCCAGAAAATTAGCTATTTCTTGTTCTAATTATCGATGTAACGGACGTTCTCCCGATAGAAGGCGACTAGCAGAAACCGATGTCCCATACTGGGCGATCGCATTTTGGGCTGCTTGACTCACTACAGGATCGCCAGACATTCCTAAGTAATTATAGCTGGAATAATTGATTAACTGGCGATCGCCTATCTGGGTTGTATCTGCCGCAATACCTTGGTGGAGGGAAAATAAAGGATTACCTAGTTTTTCCACCCCTCCTATAATTAAGTAGCTAGCATCTGGTTTAGCGATCGCTAAATTATTATTACTAGTATTTTTACTCGGCATTGATATAACTACTTTACCGATATGCTTTGCCTGTGCCATGTAACGAAAGGCATTAGCTGCTTCGGTGACGGGAAAGACTTGATGGGGTAATGATTTTAATTTACCTGCGATAAACTGTTGGCGTAATTCATGGAATAGAGTTTCGATTAAATTGGGGTTGCTGTGGGAAACTTCTAATAAATCAAAGGGGAAATAACTAATATCTGCCCGTTTTGCGGCTACTTCCTCTTTACTCCAGATACCCACCTTGCCAATTTCGACCAATCTACCGTGAGGAGATAATATTTCTAGGTTTTTAGGAATAAAATCACCGTTAAAACTATTAAGAATCAGATCAACACCTTTTCCCTCAGTTAACTTCATGACTTCCTGGGCAAAGTCTAGATTGCGAGAATTCATCACATATTTAATCCCTGAGGCTTTGAGGGTATCCCATTTACCAGGGGAAGCCGTAGCGTAAATTTCTGCACCAGCCTGTTGTGCTAACTGGATCGCCGCTTGTCCTACTCCTCCGGCTGCCGAATGAATTAAAATGCGATCGCTTGGCTGCATTTTGGCTAAATAATTTAAACCATAATATGCCGTTAAGAAAGTTGTAGGAATCGTTGCTGCTTCGTATCTATCGACTGCATCAGATGTAACACACTGGCACAACTTCTAGTTTGTCTTGCTGCTATCTTTTCTAATGTATTTTCTAAAACACTTTGATCGTATTCGATTTCCCAAAGATGAATTACTCCCCAAGTTGCAGAGTGATCTAAATGTTTCCATAGCTGTTGGAAGTCTTGAAGCTGCTTAGGGTTAACTTGATACTGTCTCTCGCCCAAATTTTGATACTGCTCACCAGGGAAAACTAAAATACAATTTTCTTTTCTTAACCCTGCGGCTAACTTTTCAGCAAATTTATTTTTCTCGGCAAAAATAAACCACTTGTTTGGTAAAATTTGATTAGGATGGGTAACTCTGTCTAAATTTTGCTTTTGCCACTTAATTTCATAAATACATTTGTCTGATGACTCAGTTGGAGTACTCGAAACTAATTTATTAAGTGATTGATGACTAAGATATTGTAAAGACAAACCTGCGATCGCCCCTATCGTTTCCCCCGCATCATTAATTAACTGGAAATCGGCTTTAATTATTTGATTATCTGGCTTGACCTGCACATAAGCCCAAACGGCATTCCCAGGAGATTTAGTTAACTGTAATGATTCGATGCCCACTGGCAGATATAAACCAGCATCAGAATTTGAGTAAGCTGCACCAACTAGTTGCAAACAGGCATCTAATAAAGCTCTGACTTTTCCCGTTAAGTCTGAAAGCATCAAAATAATAAGGGTTTCAGCCCATCCTTGGTTATCAATAAGCTGAATTTAATGATAATGAACAACGAGAAAATAGGACTTT
>JAAUYG010195012.1_pt1 | contig 32645 bp, 15 predicted proteins | sample 7278091 | NCBI WGS metagenome assembly JAAUYG01 (sample SAMN14350201, study PRJNA611818) | marine sediment metagenome | isolation source: surface marine sediment (0.6m) | place: French Polynesia: Moorea | collected 2018-08 | reverse complement strand
GTGGTTGGATGCTGTGTTTAACCGAGCAACACTCAATGTAAATGCAATTGTTTGATATAAATATACATGTATACATATTCACCGGTTTAATTTGCTTGCTTTTACATGTTGGTTGCAATCAAATAATAGTTGTAGACATGCTATATCGCATGAAATGAAATCATGATAATGGTTATATTCTCCCCCCCCCCCCTCCCATAAAATGGAAGTGGTAGTGGAAAGGACTACATGCTGAAACGTAGAAAGTATCAGGCCAGATATTATGTGGAAACAAAGATCGAATATGAAATTGTGGTTGCTATATCAGTCATTAGATTTGTATTGCGCCATTCTATAACTGCAGATGTGCTCATCTATATCCAGCAGGCAGACTTGATGTTTTCTTATAGAACTTTGATGAAATATGAAGTTAGTAAGTCGCCTTGATAGCCACAATTCCTATGGAGTGGATAAGTGTTAAATAATTCAGCTTTTATAGGCTGCCAACTCAAAGAAAACTTTCTGTAAGAAAAAAGGCACTGCAAAAAAAACAACAAAAAATTTAGGGTTCACAACCTGTCTGTTTTACGAGGAGTATGTCCGGTGTGGTCTGACAGAGTCACAACTTAAAGATTGACATTTGTCATGCCAAATTATTATTGCAACATAATTGATGGCAAAATGCCACACAATTGAAATACATAATCAAATCATTCCTTGATATTATGTCTCGGCATGTTCAGCCGTGTCTTTTCCACTGATTAACCATGCAGGTGTTGATTAAAATATAAGCTTGTACTAATTATATGCTAATGTGTTGTATACATATACAAGCCTTTAATGTACTATATATCCTCTCTTGACTTCCACAGTTGATGTCATCTTGCTGAAGCAAGATTATATCATGTGACAAAAGCCACTGATAAGGACATACCAGACATCACTATGTGATTATTAAAACTACGACAGTTATGGAGATTTTTTAGCCCTTACTCAGCAACCAAGTGTCCATTGCAAAGTACTGTAGGAACACGATATCAGACCATATGTGTACATTGACGTGGAAAAAAGGATTGAGGAATGCACTTTGTAGTAACTCATATTCAGGGCAGACTTGATGTTACCTTGTAAAAACTTTGTGAAAAATATGCCTGTTTTAACTTATTAATATCAAAAATGGGGCAACAGTATAAACTAGTTAAGCTATATTTAATAAGTGCTACTAATTATAAAGTGTTATGACCGTGCTGAGAATGAAGCACTCAACAATATATATAGCAAATAGCCAATCAGTTCCGTGGTTACAGTATATGCCATTTTACAGTATATGCCTTATCGCCTATATACTGTACAATATTTGTTATCATACTTACAAGGTGAAAATAAATATCCTATCCTATCCTATCCATTCCTATCCTGACTACCAAAACAAACACCTGACGAATCACTTGCATAACTATGGGCGTTAAACAGTCTTAAATACTCTGAGGATTATGCGTGGTCATGTCCTGTAATGTACTTATACATGTCTGCTGCTTATCACACACCTAAGCATTTACCTGGGGTGCTTGGAGTATACCAGTGTACTGTATATGCTATGCATATAGCAATCTCACTTCATATACTTTGTATGTTGAACATGTTAAGTGGCGGGAGCCTTTATATAAGAATGCCCGTTATCATTGGAATGTCCATCGAGTTTGTGGCACAGATGTTGGCATGGAAACAGTCTCTTGTCATCGGTGTGTGACTAGACAGTCATCTACGATGTGCATTCTTGTGACTTCAACAGGAATGATGATTAACATGACTTAACAACTGTACAGAGAGAATTTCTATGCATATTGAACATGATTATAGACATGTAAGCATTGGAGTACATGTTGCGAAATTAGGTTGGATTCCAGAGATGGGACATATGAGAATTGTTCATGTTCATATTCCAAATACGTGAAAAAATTGCAGCTCTAGGCAGAGTGCTTTTATGATGGTCTGTCTTGTTTAAGACCTATAGCACATCTAGAGAATTAGCGCATGATGTCTCCGAGTTTTGATATGTGAATCAAAATTGACATTAGGTGTCATCAGTACCTGGATGTGTGCGTTATTGGGAATAATTAGCCAAGCAGTTACTGTGACAATAAATGTTGGTTAAACCATTGTTGCTTAAACCAGTGACAATGAATGTTGGTCAAATATGTGACAGTGAATGTTGCTTATACCACTGTGACAATGAATGTTGCTTGTACCAATGTGACAGTGACTGCTATTCCACTATGACGATGAATGTTGGCTATACCACTGTGACAGTAAATGTTCGGTATTAAAGCACCAACAATTACAGTAGAACAGTATAACATTTAGTTCAATATTGTGAAGGGCTGGTTTCTTATCATACCTAAAGTATGCATAATACATCACATGGTTCTGTCTTGTCTTTTGCAGATGGGTGTATCCGCCGGTCAATCTTCGAAGCAGACACCACCCCCCAACCCGATATGGAAGTTTCTGCAACCACAACAGTCCCACCGTCCAATAAGGAGCCGTGCACCTCGGAGGAATACCAGGCCACTGGTTGTCTCCATGGTGGCACTTGTTATGCAATAGTTCTGAATGATGGCATCAGAACAACATTTTGCCAGTAGGTTCTAACAAATTCTGTGGTACGATAATAAAAATTTGCATTAAAATTCTGATGTTGATTAGGAGTTGACCAACTTACATACATATGTGTCAAAATTTGTGCAGATCGAGATCACTGTAAGTTGAAGCTAGAAATGAAGATTGGGGTGGGTGGGAGATAAATTGGGATAGATTGCTCACTTCAGATTTAAGCTACCAGGATTTCATATTGCTGGCTTTGCCAATGTCAATATTAAGTTGGTTCAACATATTCAATGTTCCATTTCAGTATCCAGCAGCTACCAATTTTCACATCCTGCTGCATATATTCAAGCTTGCAAAGATGGCAAAAGTGAATGCTTGTAATTAATTACATACCAGTAATTCCCATTGCAAAAGGAAAACATTTATTACCCAGTAGTGGAAGTAAATTGATGAAACCATTAGCTAACAAGGTGAAGGTCATATATATATGCTGATAATGCATACCGGGGGTATATATAATACATGGGTATATATATTTTCTGGATATTACTTTTGAGGAGACTTGCTGTTCTGTGTTTTCAGATGTACCCCAGACTGGGAAGGACCAAGGTGCCAATTTGCATTTATTGATCCCGATATTTGTAAGTGTTTAAGAAAAGAGTGCTTGCAGAAATTCTGTAAAAATCAGGTGATCGGATGCTCTATAACAACAGCTTGGTAAAATGTCTTAAATTATGTTATAAGCTTCATACTGTGTGACTTCGCCATCTAGGAGATTTTTAGTTCACCTGTCTGAAAGATTGAACTATATACCGGTACCCTAAAATACAAGACCTTTGCTTTTATTTTCAACTTTCTTATACAACGTTGCTCATGGTGTATGAGATCTCCAGTGTTGCTGGCATGCTTAGTAAGTTAGTATGCTCATTCATGCTGCCTCCTGCCTTTAGCTATCTCGCTCTTTTCTCAATAGCTTACACTGTCTTGTACCATAGCTGGACCGTAATGTCAAAGTATATTGTGTGCATGATATGCATGAAAAAGTATCAAAGAGACTTTTGTTTCTGAATAGGACTTCCCCACCTTTCTTTCTCATTCTACTACTATGACTATTACTACTGTGAGTACTTAGTCTGCAATTATTAATACCAGTAGTACATGTACAAGAACAAGTAGTCTGCCACCATTGCTGTTGGTTTCCATATCAGGATAATATGAAGCATCCCTTCACTTACATGTATTAGGCCTTTAGTTTGGCATACAGTCTGGATCATTATGCCAGGGGAATGTTTTGTGAACATCTGTGTAGCATCCAGACTCCAAGTAATCAGCAGGGTAATGGATTTTCTACAGTCTGAAGTAGTACAAGTTGTCAGGCTGTATATATGGTATATCCTGGTAATGCAGCCACCGCCACACTGCATGGATCTGCATTTGTGTAAATTGCCTAGTACAATAAGGCAGTATTTTTTTTGCTAAATAGGCATGCCAGCCAGAGTGTGCAAATGGTACACTAGAATAGCACCCAGATGAAAATCTAAGAGAGATAAAATGGAAATTTCCAGAGGGAATTAAATCTTTTTGAGGCTGAAGTAATTTTCCAGCCATTTGAATATTCTCAGTACATGTAATTGGTTGCTTGATATGATAGGGCCATTGCCCTCTCCTTTGCCAAATGCCTCTGCCAATAGATCCCTTTTAGCCTCTGTGATGTTGTGCATTATGCCAAGTGGCTATCAGCGTGCACTTTTCCCCTACGTCTTTTGTGCTCTGAGAGTCTCCAAAGTCACTCTCCAACACGCCACATATAGCAGGGGTTGTCACGGCAGGCCAGTGGTGCCATGGGCACTGAAAGGAGGCCAAAGAAGCTTGCCACGCTTTGTCTTCAGCCCTGCGAGAAGAGAACTGCGCCGATACAAAGTGGCATTTGAGACACATGAGAAGTGATGTCACTTCCTGCTCTGTGGAGTGGGCTAAGCGATGGGCCAGGTTCCTCTTGGACTTGTATCTGCGGTGCATGCCAAATTGCTGAACGTGTAAAGAACTTTATAAATTTAAGAGTACAGTGAAATCTGTCTTGAGAGAGACAAACCATCAGAGATCATGTCTTGAGAGACCACAAACCCAGTTTTCTGGCGCAGACCATTTCAACACAAATTAACCTGTCAATAAACCTGTCATCAGAGAATACCTGTCTTTGGAGACCACATTTTTCTGGCAGAAGGGGACATTAATTCCAGACAGGCTCACCTGCATCCCATAGAAAATAAAGCCAGACTGATGGGCTATCATATGTACGTGTGTATTTGTCAGAAACTGCAGAAATGAAAGTCGTACACAGTGGTCCCATATAATACAATAAGAATATTTTTCTCATTTATAATAAAAAAAACACGGAACAATGTTGGTTCAGATGTGCAGATTTTTTAGCAGCTTCCACAGTTAACTTACAGAAAATACAGGGAGCTGCCTGACAAAGTCCTGATACTCGAATATGTCACAAACCTGACAATAGCCAACATAAAATACTGTGTTTAATAGATTGCTGCCATCTACTGAAAATGCACAGTGTGTAAATGTAGGTCTTTATATTGGTATACAGGCTCACAGTTTGTGATAGGGGTTTGGTTGGTGCAGATTTGTTTGTAACTGACTGGCATTTCAAACCTGGTGCAAATTTTTTAGCAAATGAATGTTGCAGTGCAGGAGGTTCTTTCTTCTGGAAGATCTGAAGAGTGCATGCAGTAATGTTGATCAAAGTGCAGCCACTGTCTAGACAGCAACCTCCTCAATTGAAAGTAGAACTGTTCAAGTAATCTATGATTGCTAAATAAAACTGTTGGCTAATGTCTGAAATTTTGAAGATGCTTCTTACATGGGGAAGTTGGGAAAAAATACTCTAGTCCTTTTCTCAAGTAATTCCTTATGCATACTCAATTTGCAGGTACAAACGATGCTTGTTCATTATTAATGCCTTCATGATGTGGCGGTGTATAAGCAATGGCTTCAGTGCTGTCAAAGTGAAGCTTTTACTGGGTGCTTCCTCACTGGGGACCTTGTTGACTTTGGTCTGGGACGGCATAAAGTTAGCACATCACACAGCACAATACTTGCATAGAGTGCCAGCGACAAAGCCCCCACCCATGGTGACAGTCCTGCCAGAGCAACCTATTTTAAGGAACCTTAAGCCTAGCAGGATAAGCAAGTACATGTCTGGCTTTAGACTCTGGGCCCATTTTATCAAAAACTCTGAAGTCTGCTGATGGACTTAAGATGAAGAACGCCTGGTTAAGAAATCGTCTCGTCTTTACTGGAAATTGGTTTTAGTTGTAGTATATTTCGAGAAACCATGACATGGTGCACGACCATTGGCATGAGAGATGGGGAGACAAAGACTTGCTGCCAGATTGGGTTCAATGTGTCCAAAAAAAAAAACCCCTAAAAAAGCAACACCACAGCTGTGGATTTGTGGGTGATTATTAGGTACACACCTAAGTAATTGAAGCTGTCCAGAAGTTTCTGCATGACCACTACAAAATGATTTAACATGATGAAGCATCCATCAACTAAAACTGTCTCCCCTCATGGCCGCAGACTTATTTGCTAGTCGAGCCTCGGCAACTTCTATTTATAGAATGATATGTTTAGGGTTAGCTGTCCCTAGTCCCAGCAGAAGGATCAATATATCCAGTAATGACATGCCATCAAAGGATCTGTTGATTTTGTATTGAAAATAGATACAGGCTTAAGCTGCGATAATGGTTGCTTGCTTATCTTCTGGCAGGCACCTGGCCTGTTAGGAATTTATTGACGGGCCAGGTTGACTTATTTCAGGTGGGCCATTCAGGGGGTGATGTTTTCCTCGGCAATCTATTGATAAGCCATTAAATATACATAGTGGGCTAGATACAAAGTAAGCAATGTAAATTTTTTGTCTGGAAATGTCAGTGTCATAGCATTTCTCTGTTGTGTAAAAAAAAAAGGCTACGTAACGAAGATGAAATATGAGGTTGTTTTCAGATGTTTCTGTTATGGTGTGCTTCATGTTTTCCACACTAACACATTAATATCATCATGATCATTCGAGAAACATATTCCAGCATGTACCAAGATAGGATTTGAAAGTTGCCAACCTAATATAGATCTTTGTCGGTGGAATTCAGTAACAATGACTGACCCCCATGCATACAGATACATGTATGATGACACGTCTCCTGTATAAAAAAGTGAGATTCTTTGTAACCGTCTTTGATATTAGATTTCATATGCATATAAATGCATTGGGATAGATATCAACATTCAAGCACGTCTACGTTATCAGAAAGACAGTTTGTTCAATTTCAAGCCTTTGCAACGAAGATTCTGATTATTAATGGACCAAATTGAGCCAAACTATTTTGGACATTCATGCATGCATAATCATGTCACTTGAAATCGAGAGACTATAAACCAAACTAGCATACACATTCCCAGTTCAATACATCTGTACATGTATACATCACACTGCTTAAAATATGTTTCTGCAAATCTCTGTGCAGGTCCTGTGTAAAACATTCAGAATGACATAGTGCTGAACAAAGGGGTATCATGGCACCTGAAGAGATGCAAGCTTCGCTGCACTCACGGAGCCATGAATAAAACAGTGCAGCACTAGTGCCATTGGATCAGGTGAAAAAAAAACCACAAAGTCGAACTATTGTTGTCATGGTGCCTAGCCGTGATAAGGCGCCATGGTAACACCTGTTGTTGTTTATCCGACGAAGAGTGTCTGCCAGTGCTTCACAATGGTGTTACTGCCAACGTAGCTATGCAGTGCCAGTAAATATGCATGATGGCCCACGTTCTCTCAGCTTAGCATGATCACACCTTGTAGGTGCCATAGTCTTCACAATATCCTCCCCCGCACGAACACGTAGACACAAAATCATAAACTTGTAGAATGGCGTGATCGCGAAGGACATTAATGTGTCCTTAAAAAACTAGAGGAGATAAAGAATCATGATGGGAGGATGTATGTAGCCCATAAGCAGATTGGAAGCCATTGCAGAGGTGGCAAGAAAAATAACATTCCTCGTTACAAAGTAAAATAAAAGAAAAATAAACATTCTGAACCGAATACAATTTTGGTCAGAAAAGTTTTCAAATTTTCCACTAATCCCATATATGGTACAGCTTTTATTTCAGCACATGTGCTTACACTACAGAATATCAGACTGGTCCATGTGCTTTGTCCCTGCAGAAGAAGTGATGCAACGGCGTCGTCGGCTTTTGTCTATTAGGAGAGAACAATTACAGCTGCCAGAATGGGGGAGAAGAATCTGCTTAGAAACGGCCTGCCGGAGGCCTGTTTTATTAGTATTTTTATCCATCCTGGGCAATAGTTGTTTCCCAGCAGAAAAGCACTGAGGATGTATGCCATGAAATCGGTTGGCATTGTGGTCCCACGCTGTGCATGATGCAGATTTATTGCAGAGCGGAAACTTTCCTTGGTTGAGGTGTATGGAGAAAAATGAAGACTTAATGCATCCCTGCGGGTGCTGAATATTACATGAGAGGCAAAGGCGTTGAGAGAGAAATTTACAGCCCTCATAAATCTTGGCCTTTAGTTCTACTAACAGCAGACGAAAACCTAGCTTTGCTAAGACATGCGTTGCACAGAATATGCAATCATGTTTGTTTCTATGACTAATTTTAGAGGATAATGGAATGCAGTGGCTGCACAAATTTCATTACATAATGCTGTTTCTGTATTATCTTGTCGCAGACAGTAATGTGCAGTTCCCAAACATAGATGTCAGCTTCTCTGTTTGTAGGTACATGAGATATATAGAGGAAGTACATTCAGTCGCAGATTATTGCTCAATAAGGACATCAAAATCATCCTTTCAGTTTACAGTATTTTCAATGTTTTGCTGGTTATAGCTGCCAGGCCTTAAAAGAATATTAGCCTCCTATTTCTTCTTTTCCTCCTCCTGTTCTCACGGTCACGTAAATCTATGTTGTTCTATTTCATCCTGCCAATTGAGGTGGGCTGCCGGGCATTCCTCCCTGACCCTTACTTCTGAATGCCTTCCCAAAAATCGCATTCACATTCAGAAATTATGTTTTGAACATCTAACTTAAATTGCATAAACTTAAATAAATATACATTTTCTTTAATGGAATACTAGAGCAAGTAGCATGCATGTTTGTAAACTGTACCAAGATTAAGAGAAAAACAGTGTTATAAAATATAAGGTTTATGTACATTTAATTTGTAGCTGTTGTGTATCATGTGAGCATTATAATCAAGTTTAGGGCCATTTTATTTTCAGGAGTATTTAATTACTTTTCAAGTTGTTATAAATCTTATAATTGTTTTCTTCCCATTGTAGCCCACTCCCCTCATGGCCAATTTCAGTCAGTACCTTTCCCGAGGTTACCACGGGGAAGGTATATGTCCCCATACCAGCGAATGAGCCGCACTCAGTCCCCGTCGTCCTGGGATGGTAGCATCCCAAATCACAGGTCCCCAGGCTCACCGCCACGACGACCATATCTCAGACAGCTCCCAGCCATATACAATCATCCAAACGAGCCATCCTCGCGGCCGGCATCTGAAGCTTCCCACCGTTCCATGATCCACAAACGTAGCGTGGATCACAAGGTGACGCGCCATGGACAACTACTGTCTCGTATCAGACGGTGTTGTAGGCCGGCAACAGGACAAAACCCAGTCTCGTATACAAGGAGTAAGTGGCACTGAATGTATGCTGAGGAAAGTCACCATGATTAGAAGTTACCAGCATGATACCCAAGATGGACTGGGGACATCAACCAATGCCTGACAATGGAGCCAATGGGACCAACATGTAACCATAAGCATTATGCATGGCAACCCCACAACCCAACCCAAATCCCTCCATGGCACAACAACTGGTATTCGTGAAAGACAAGCCTACGCGTTAGTGTAGTGGTGATATTTTTGCATGCCTTAATTTCTCATATTTCTTAAGAATTTTTAAAGGAATGTGTGGAGCGGAGTGGAGGCATTCAGTTTCTGGATGACGTCTTGGCTAGAGTTGTTGCACAACCTGTTGAAAGGATATCACTCATTTATTTAATCATGCTCATTTATTTCACCATGGTAGCTGTAATCTTTTCCTATCTTTGGAATGACATGGTTAGCAGGTTCGAGGGATTGAAGAATGGTACATACATTGCCCAATGATACAGTTTCCTCGCGCTTTTCTTGTTGGCCTCAGCCAAAGGGACAGCTCTTCATTTGGTGTACATATATTTATGCATCCTTCATTTCCCCTTAGCGCCCATGTTATTTCCTGCTGAGATGTCTGCCATTCCGGCCTTTACACCTCCACTGCAAAGGTCAAAGGTCGTCTCCCACACATCGTCTAGGGAACCAGGGCTCCTCCGCCATGTCTGCGATCTATCAAATTTTATGCCTTCGGGTTCACTCCTCTAAAAAGGAATGATGATAAACTGGAACCCTCCTCCACCCCCTTCCCAATTCCACCCCCGCTTGTTTTTCTCCTTCCGTAGCTCCTGTGACACCAACCCCTACATCTGTCGTTCCCTGCTCCCCAGATTGGGTTTCTTCTCATTCCATCTCGACTGCCACTTCCACATACTGTCCTTGGTATCTTTAGCTTAGCTGTACAAGAGACAACAGTAAGGAGTCGGTTAATTATCAATTGTGTATATGCATCAGTGTAGGATCTGGCAGTTGCTGACTTCACTGTAAATGATAGAGACTAAAGTGTGCCTGCTTATACCTATAAGCTGTTGCCACGAATTGAATGTTTGAATATGGTGCCATAAATTCAGACAAACCAAGTATGGCAATATAATTTGGCAATATTTGTATACAGACACACTGTAGAATAGTTGCAGTGAACACATTTTGTAGTTCCAATCCACAATAATATATTATTCTTTGCTCGTAACACGTACATGAAGTCAGGAAAAGAACTAGTAGGTATTATCCGGTGCTGCTACTACAGCAACTATAATGCAGGGATCATGAGAATAGTGGTCTTTAGTATGTATCTGAATAGCAGTACATCTTTACATATGTATGACCATATACACTTCTCACCTTCTTGAATTAGCTCATACCATTCAGTACTCCACAAGTTATACGGCTATACATGTAGATGTAGCTCTCAAGGCCTGTACTGATTTTAAAAAGAAACTCAAAAAATTTCTAGTACATGTACCTCCAGAAAAACATGGTCCATTATAGTAGAATTAATTTTGAAGAGCTACCAGACGAAGGGAAAAAAAGAGATTGCTTAAAACAGTAGGACTAATTTTGGTGACAGTATATGCGTGCAAGTTGATGCTAGGAGGCAGAGGTTACATTCGAATTAACAGCCAATCTGCAGTGATAAAATGGAGTCCTCTGGTGAAGCAGAAAAAAGATGGACGTAAAAATAGAAAAGAATTTGACGTTAATGTCTCAATCAGGATTCTTAGCATGTTGCCATCTGGCGCTGGTTGATTTATCTCGCTAGCAACTTACTGTGAGCATGCCCTGCTATAGGCTGCCAGGTCTGTATCGCTGCAGTGCTGTCGCAGCCCGCCGCGCTGGCTAATTTGCACATGGGGAATCACCTGAATAGGAAAGCGCTTCCTTCGTTTAAAGCTGTCCAGCAGTGCGTAGGAGGATAACGCTGGCGTCTGAATGAATAAGGGAGGCCTTCCAATCAACTGAGAAGTCTATCAGAGTAGAGCTTGGTTCTTTCTCCCTTACCTACAGTGCAAGAAAGACTTAGGCAAATTCCACTGGAGCGAAGATTGCTTTGCAACTGAGGGAAACTGACACAAGTAGATTTACAAAATAGAATTAGGGCTGTGCTTAAGCAGAAACTCAGGTTACTTGCAGGGACTAGGAGCATAAGACAGCTGTTTAATTGTCAAATAATCAGCAGAGGAAAATTGGAACAGCATGAGTAGTACTGGTAGAACCAATTTTTGGATTAATATCAGTGTATATAATTATGATAATTATATTGATAAATGTAGTATATACTAATTACAGACAGGGCTACTCCCCCCTCCCAAAAAACACACACACACAAGACAAGCCCTTCAAACTGATAACTGGATAAGCGAGAAAATAGCAAACCAAGGTTTTATATGCATGTATGTATACATGTATATAGCTAGGAACTGCTACATACCATTCATACTTGCCTGGCATACTGCAGACTTGCATGCCAATTACATACATGTACAATGTATATGCAATTTAGTCAATTGTACTGTTGCGGCATTGCCCCGTCATCATGGTGGTATAGTGTTGTAATACACGTACTGCTTATGGAAAATGACATCCCTCTACGTGATTTCAGGTTCGAAATCATAGCAGAAAATGCACTTAAAACAAGAATTCCGACTATTTTTGAGTTTTAATTGATCCCAATACAACTACTACATGTGACAAAACTCTGCTGCAATGTGTCTTGTTTGCTTGCTTTCCAGTGGCACTGCATGACAGACAGATGAGAACAGCGAATATCGCAGCAGGAGTTAGTGTCTGCATCCTCGTCGTCTTCGTAGTGCTCTTAGCTGTTTATGTATACTTACGGTAAGTACAATAATGTGACACAAGAATTCTGCTGTGCCAAAAGACAGACCACTGGGGCAGCGGAAAACCCACCCACTCAGTAAATGTAAATTGCGGTTTCCAAATAGGTTTTTTTGCTAAACATTACCATGGCATGAAGGACCAGATATGGGTGAAATCTATGGCTAACCTTGCATTTGACCTTTCAAGGTCACTGAAGGTCAAATCTAATGGTATACTGCCAGATACACACATCATTTCCTGTTAGTCCTCCATAGCGATATATGCCCTAATTGAATACTTTCCTAAGATACAAGATATAAAATATCAGTGTCAATTTCATGTTCGATGATTGAGAATTTTACAATGATACTGCTTAAGTACTGTACATATAGACAGGGCTATTTTGTTGTATGAACACTGGAACCAAGAGTAAAAATAACATAAGACCAACCTTTTTTCAACCTTTCAAAGTCACTTAAGGTAATATCTAACACTGCAGTTGGACTGTCCATATAACTTGCATTAATATAGCAACATACTGCAACTTCTTTCCAAGATATTAATAGCTTGATATACATGATATATGCTGGACCTTGAAATTGACCTTTCAGGGTCAAGTCAGATGTAGTACTGCAGTTAGTCTCTCCATATGTGACTTCCTATTGCGGTTCAAAAGTAACATAATCCCCTAACTGTACTCCTTTATACATAAAAGGAGCACTTATATGGATGACCTTGAATTTGACCTTTCAAGGTTGAATCATACATATGGATCATCAAGCGCTCATAGGCACAGTACCTGAAAGTAAAACTCGTATGTCAGTTCTTTTTTTTTTTCCAAAGAATTAACAAAAAATATTACATGGCACAGTTTTTCATTTTCATTGCTGCTTCAAACGTATATTATATGCAAAATATATTACTTTATTGACTTTTATTGCTAATATGTTAAAATGATATTTCAATTTGTTTCTGCCAAAAAATGTATGTAAAAATATGCACATGTAACAAGTCACTTTTGCTCTTCTACATGGCCATCACTCTGTTCATCATTTATCAGTTCTGTGGTTACTGGTTAATGGTAAAATAAATGGTAGATTAAAAATAATTTATAAATAGCACATTGAATTGACCATTGAGTCTTAGAGTAAAGGTTTGATACATTGGTTCGATCTGGGCCAGAGTTCTGAAAAATACTTAAATCTAGGTTTTGACTTAAGTCACCAATATGTATGTATGTACATGTATGTTGTTCGGATCTAAGCACATAATGACAATGACAACGGTCAATCTACAAAATCAGTTGACAAACGTTAGTGGTCAGATCCAGGCCTTTTAACCTCTGTGAGCCAAGGATTGGCTGTAGCTTGGAAGAAAATCCTAGCCAGAGTAGAACCTAACAATATGACCAATGTGATTGGTTAAGTGTTTGACTAAGTCAAAATTTATATCTAAGTATTTTCAAGAACGCCAGCCCTAGTCATCTCCTCTACCACTGTGCTTTTATTTATTTTGTTTTTCCAGATTTTTTTAGACTACCATATGTTTTTTTTTTTGCATTTTAATCTTCCTTCTTTCTTATGGTTCTAGATGTTTCCAAAAACTTTTGCTCACATGGTGATGTGGTTAGCAGTATCACAAAATATGACGAAAGAAGTAGCATCTCAATGCAACTCAATGAGTTTTGTTTCTCCCCACCGTGTACTTCTATGGTTACAATAACAATACCACACCATGTGATTTTCCACCATGCTCAGATTGATAAAAAAAAAATATTCCATCTTTTGCATTTTTGCAGCTTAAAATAGAAGCAAATATGTGCAGTTGCAGTTATATATATATATGTAAAAAAAAAAAAGAAACTTGTACAGTTACATCATTCCTGGTGTCTATATAGGTTTAATCTGCAACACAAAATGTCATTTGCAAAAGTTAAAAATTCAAAACTCCCTCAAATCTACAATCTCGTTATCCATGCACATGTATATATATACAAAAAAAAATTCCACATGAGCATTAAGCAAAGCCTTACTACAGCATAAAATCTGTATGAAATTGGAAAGAGGTATGTTAAATTTCCGGCTGTGTGCCATAATTTTTGCTCGTATCCAACAAGCTAATCCAGTTAAACACTAGCCTACTTTTATTTACTAATGCTTCCCAGGTATCGTAGAAAAGAGCGTCTGCTGCAGAACCGTGAATATGATGCCACTGCTGAGGAGTTGTACAGGCGGCCATTTAGTGCTCGGTCCTCCATGCTGGTAGAAAGTTCCTCCCGACCTACGTCAGTTAAACGACCGGTGCGTATATTGCCCCTTCCAACTTTCTACATGTTCTAGGCTCCGTGGAACTGCCACAGAATGTTTGCGTTTTTCCTGCTCTATAATCTGAATGTTTTCTTGTTTCTATTTTGTTGTTGTTTCTTTCAGCAAGTAATAGGGATTTATTATTGTGTGCTAGAGTGCAAACATATATGATCATCACATTCTCTTTTCTCAGTCGACCAGTTCATTTTTCTCAGTCACCCAAATCAAACATGTTTATCACCACTTAGTTTACATGTCATTATCTGGAAAACAAACAGAAAAAAAATGGTGGCTTTGGAAGATCACCTTGTCTTAGCAGTGTTCTTGAAAAAAAATACATTTCTATCTGGACTCTGTAAGCTAAAATTACACATAATGATCTCTGCAACTTAATTCCTTCCTGAGCCAAATTCTGCAAAATCGTTATACATAATAATCATGATAATAAATCCCTAGTGCTTAGAATGGTACCTAAGACGGCCATGGATGGACCTAGTAGTTTCTCATCCTGATATCACACACCCAGGAGTTTTAGCATCGGGTTACTATAATCTCTGAATGTGTGTGTCCCTTATTATATGTACTCCAGGAAGCGCAGGAAGAGTGCACATAGCTGTAGTAGGCAGTTACATGATGGTGATAGTGAAGAAACAAATTTACAAGCAAATGGACGGGTAAGGTCAACGGGTTTGGTACATTCCCCAATTTGTTATCGGATATGGTGGTACCTACTAACAATAGAGCAACATTTGCCTGCTAGCAGCATGGAATCCCTTGTTATTTACACATATTTTCTCAGTACATCAAGACCAATCATGAAACTTGGGGCCATTTTCTACTAATCTAAATCCACAACTGATTGAGACTGGTAATACAGGTTTCTTTCAATTTGTGCACCTATCAATCAGATGTTATAATTTGGAGATATTGACATCCTTTAAACAATGAAGGAGTGTGACAATTAATATAATAGCTCTATATATTGTTGCGACATTCTTGCGGTCACCCGTGTTCACTGAAATCCAGTCTGTTGATCAAGGAGGGATTCATTAACAGCAAATCATGCAACTCTTAAAATTGTACAGCATATATGCAAAAAAAGCCATATATATGTAAATATGCACATATATGATTCCTTTGAAAGTGACACATATAGCATGGATTTTAGGGATGCTGTGCCAGACATACATGTACAGACGCGTTTGTGTTTTTTAAGTGCAAACAGATTGGGTTCTTTGAATGAATAGTGAAAATAAAATGATATTGTGCTAAATAAGCCAAGCCATTGCTTATCATTAAAGTCAAAACCATTTAACAGTGATATATCATTTGTATAATTGTAGAAAACTTGAAATCCCAATTTTAGGTGTAGTTAGTGCATGTGTTACATATATGTTTATTTATTTCCACAGTTGTGATTATGCTTAAACGAGAGCTGATTTTGTGGCAGTTTTGTTTGCTTTTTGTTTTGTTTTGTTCACCTGGAGTTTGTTACCATAAATACTTTCAATTTAACTTGGAAAATTCAGTCCAGTGATTATTACAATTTATGCTAATCAGTTGTAATGAAACCTTGGCCTGCTGTTATGAAGTACCAAAATGCTACAGGACTTCTTTCATTGCTGTAACTATGCATGTGATTATCAAGAATTAATAAAAAATATCAAAAAGTTAAAATTCACCCAAGCAGATTATAGTGCGTAAACATAGTTCCTTTCCCATTGTGACATAACAGTGTTCTTTTGTTACTAATAGCAAGTTCAGCCGCAAAATGGTCAGCATGAAAAAAATGGCTACAACTCCATGTTAGAGAGACCCAGGTTTGTCTACCAAACTGGAAATAATGACTAACAGCATAGACAGAGGTTTTGTGTAGAGCTCTCTACTAATCCCAGAGTTTGATATGGGCATGTAGCCTTACTAACCCGAGGTGAACATACATGCTGCAGAAAAATGGTAGACACCTGTCAATTCTTTTTTGAGGTCACAACTTCTGTTATTGCTTATAGATAAGTCTGGTGTGATTCTTCATAATAACATTTACTTTCTCACGTCTACTTACTTCAAAGCCTCCGGAGAAGCTTTTGAGGGGGATGTTAATTAACTTTCTCTGCTTGACTGGTCTGTCGAGCCCTTGGTTCAACTTCACCTTTATATTACATGTAGTTACATCACTCGTTTGTCACTTACTAGTTTATCACTCACACCATGCAGTGTTCTATTGCTACAGTAGTACAACTTTGATATTTCTTCCATATACTTTATGTACATAACGATATATTCCTATAATATAGATGCAGTGGTCCCTCTTTTAGGTGATCCCCCTCTAGAAAGGACACAAATTCTGGCCAATAAGTACTGTGAATACAAGTCGGCTTCCTCCCACGAAAGGACACCTCCCTAATGAGGACAGAATTGCTTGGCAGAAGGGGGTTTGTAGATTCCATACTGTCAGTGAAAAACACAATTTCTTATTCCCGACATCCATGAAGTCATGAGACACTACATACAGATTTTCACTTGACTGTGCTGTAGCTTATTTTCTCTTACTGGAGCTACTCGGCATCAACCTCTGTCATTGAAAAATCAATTACATGGAAAGAAATTGGCGTCCATATCGCCAAAGCATTGAAATCCCTACACTTGACAGTTGCGGTGCATTGGCCTTCCCGTCATTTCCGGCAGCGAAGAGATCTTTCCCAATCGTAGCTGGAAAGAAATGTCATCCGCCATTCCCAATTGGGCTCCACAAACACCTTATGCCTGGCACAATCCACAATCCATGCACCGTAAGGAAAGGTCAGTCCACACGTTGTCAGCTTGGAAATGTCAAGCCTGGTCCCGCATGGCCCCAAAACATTTAGCGTTTTCACCACTGCCATGCCTTCCTGAGGAATTCGGGTCCCTGTGTATTCTTTTGATTTGGCTTTACGTATGATTCTTTCATGAACTTCCGCCTTGATTCAATCTTGCGTTGTAGGAGGATTCGGTTTTGGCAGAAGCTGTTTGTAATTCCTGTCCTGTGGCAAAGTCGGCATAATCGCAGCCTGCAAAGAAATGGGAAGAAGCTTCTTAGGAAGGAGCGTTTCGCCGAAAACGACTTTAGGTGGGAGTAATTAAGTTGTAAGATGAAAGTTTGGTTTAGAGACGCTGCAAGTCGTGATGCGACAGCTCTAACTCCCCCACACTACTAGCATCTGCACCTTCCTAACTCGTAATTTTTTTTATTTCTTCAATGCTATATCACATTAAGCAACCCACATCGCCGGTTGCCCCATCAGTTGCTCGCACGCGGACGCTTTGTCACTATAAATAACCATCCTGCTTCAGAACTAGGGAGATGGTGCATTTATTAGATTTGCCAGTTGAAGGTTGGAGAAAGGGAAGCGACTTGCTATATAAAGACTCTGGACTGACCAGAATGGAAATAGCCATTACATTGTATTCTCAGGCTCTTGGTGACACATGAACGAAAGGTCACGGTGGGTGGAGGACTGTCCAGAACTGCAAGATGACAAAAAAAAATATAATCCAGAAAACTGCTATTTTGATTCGTTCAGTTATAAGGCTGATATTAAACTTATACCTAAAGTAGTACAGGTACATTATGATAAATGGTGTCTGGTTCTTGTTATTTTTTGTCACCCAAGACAAATATTTTGCATGCTTGCAACAAGCTCAAAGCAATGAAAGTGATGACTGCACAACACGATGTTGGCATTAATGAAATGGATTATGGATGGAAAGTGATAACCTAAAAATATTGGTTCTGTATAGGTTAAAGGTTAAGCAGCAAGAACTAATAAGCTCTGTGGCTGTGTGCTGGTGTGGTCATCCTGACCCAGAGCTGTTGTTGGCCCTAATCCATTCTCCCAGGACTGGCGGACAGCGGGACAAGCCTTCCAGAGAGGTATAATCAGGGTAATGGATTAGCTCAGGCGATGTCGGTTGGCGGCAGAAACACTCACCAATCTGGCCCCCACGGAACACACACTTCGCAAACTGGAGGCTATAAATTGCGCCTGGAGTTGTATAAAACAAGGCGATTTGTTTATCGCTTAGCCATGGGGCATTGTTTAAAGGAAGACTTGGAACAGGGAAGTGATCGATAAGCAACTTGAACGAGCTGGAAGAAATGCTGCACCTTTAGGTTTCACAGGGTGTGAAGCAGGTAGCTGATAATAGACTAATCCAGTAATCCAAAAGTGTAGGTGCCAGGCCACTGACTTATCGGCTACATGTAGAGCTCTTTGGTGGTAATCAGAAAATGGAAGTAGTAGTTTTTGGTCAGGGTGTCTCCTATAGTTGCCATCCCACTCCACTGGCATGTGCAACCATTGTGCCCATCATTTCTTATTACCTTCTTCTGTCTGCTAATTTAGCAGAAAAAAAATCCAGTCATCACACATGGTCATACTTGAAAAATTGGTGGAAAACCGTTCACATGAGTTTTGCGTTGAATCTTTCCGTTGGAAATGGCAACTGGTGATGGCCATTGGACACGTGACACCAGGTGAACATTTATATAATGCAGCTGGGATGTCCAGGGTTGCATACACGTCTGTTGGTAATTCCTTCATGTAAAACATCACCATAGAACCACTATATGGTGTATGAGTATTACTCACCTGTAGGATCCAGGAGCCTTGCCTTTTAATGCATTGTAGGACTATAAAGCAAGGAGAGACCTGAAATATGGACCAAACGGCTGACGATTCCAGCAGCCTCGATGGCTAAAGCAGTAGAGGTGCTGGCTTTGTATGCTATATGGCATTAGATATTTTTCTTTAATGGAAAAGGCCCGGGCTCGATTCGCACCCGAGCCTTCTTCCTCAGTGAAGAAAAGGCTAACACAGTTTTTGTGATCGTAGGACATGAAGGGTCTACCCCTCTGTTCAGATTTGGCCGAGTATTGCCTCCATGATCTGGTCTCTAGGTCGTCTTTGTCTGGGGGCCAGCTTCTTAAAATGTAAGCCAGCCAATGAGCTTATATTTATAATCATGCAAGCCCGTGGTTGCCGGGCTGATTAGTAAACTTTAAGTTTGTTTCTTGACTTAAGATTATCTGGAACCTTGTCCCAGAAACCCGATACTAGTATCTGAAGTGTCTGGACCATCTTGTCCTGGATGTTCTTGTACTGCTCGCAGTACCAATAGTTGACAGTGTTGCCTTGATCAAGTTGATCCTGTTTTTTTTCCAGGCTTTAACTTTTTCTGCATTGTTTCATCTGTTCAAGTTTCTATATTTCATGGCAGTTGCCGTACATGTGTGCCTTGACAGTAGAAGAGTTTAGTGAGAAGTTCTGTAGTCTAACAAAGAAGCTACGACAAGTCTAACTATTAGTCTGCACATTACTGCATTTATTATGCCTTTGATATACATGGATGTAAATATTGTTCCCGCATATGAGCTGTAATATTTTTTATTAATATAATACAGTAGTTGTAGAATATTGTAAGAATTTTGTAAAGAAGAGAGAGAGTGTGTTTTCATGTTGCTCTGAAAAATAATTCAAAGAAATAAAAGGAGATTTGATAAGAAATTCTTAGTGTGTACTGGTCGATAAAGCAGTATTTGTACATGACGTTTGTGATTAGTACCAGTGTAATGTCTCTTTGCTCTGCTCGATCAGTACAACTACAAAAAAAAAGAGATCGAAACCAATAAATAACCAATAAAATAAGGACTTGCACATACGTATAAGTGTAATTTTTATGTACGCTTTTGCTTGTATACAACAGTTTATATATTTTGGATTCTTTCAGACATCCGGTCCCAATAATGAAGTCCACGGCTCTCTAGACGAGGGTGGTGCTATGGAGAAAGGCATCGCCGAGGAAACCGTGCTCACGGTAGAAGCGGATATCACGAAAACTCCTCCCTCGCAACTCCCACTTGTGATAGAAGCCCCGAATCAGTTCCCAACGGAGAGTCGACACAGTAATGATGAATCCACATTATAGCATCCGACCCTAAGCTGTTGATGTACACCTGTACATTTCTGTGGTCCCGCAATGTGTGACAGACATTTCAGTTGTTACAGCCATGTCCACTGGTCTGTGTTGTCCTAAGCGTCTGTGCATGGCTGAAAACGGATTTTGTCTGCGTATATTATTTCACCTCTGTTGTGGTATTTCTTGTAACGGGGACTGTGGAAGGTTAATCGTGGCCCTAAACTGTGACCAAACTTCCCTTCGTTAATGTCATATATATATATATATATATAAACATATATGTATTAAGAATGCTTAATATATATATTATAATGTACATAGTGCTTAATATAAATATTAAACATTCTTTTGTTACGTATGGTTATAGTAGTGATGCTTATTAATTATTACAGCGCATATGATACAGATTATGACATATAACAAACATTATGAAATATTGTAGTATATTTAGTCATGTAGCAGATATTTAGGCATGCAAGGAGTAATTTATTTGGTGTAGTTGACTAGGTATGAGTGTGTTCAGTGTAATAGTTCCCTGTATTTAGCTAATCCCAAAACCCATACAGTTACGTATTTAGTGTGTTCATAGTTACCCATGCAGTAGAGTACCCTAACCAGGAATCGATATACATACGTATATATATATATATAGCCTGTGCCAAAATGAGTACCTAATATTAAGTAATGTGAATAATTCAGATATCCTAATATGAAATGAGTGTGGTTAGCATATGAAGATACTGTGGCATTGAGTTAGTGTCAAGCATGTGCTAGACTTTCCCGAGTTTTTAACTACTGAGTGGAACATCAACAGTCATTGCACAGTCAGAGTATGAAATTTAACATGTTATATTTCATACGCGCAGATTTTTGGAACATGAAGGTTCATGTCCAAGTGTTTAGCTGTCGGAATTGGTCATTGGGAAACTCAACTGTCAGCTAGCTTATGCTGGTACGCTTGGACATTTACTTAAGTCAATGGAATCAGTGTATACCCAGCTTGAAGTGATAATATGCTATTGAACTGAGTTGTCAAATGAGTGTGATCAAATTAAAAGGGGCTAATATATTTTGCTCAGATTTTCTGTGCATGGACTTAAGGCTAGTGGTCGCACCAAAGAAAGCCTGAGCTAAATTAGTAAGAAATTGTTGCATGTCGCTATGACAACTCCCGTGATGGGGCTGACCAGATTCAAAACTGCATTCTAGTTTATTACATACGTCTTTGCATTGTGAGCTGTATGCAGTAGCCAGTACATTGTACATATATGAGTTAATGTGTATATCGAGTTAAACCACAGAGTATGAATAATATATATAATGGAGTGAAAAAGAAGTGTTATACGATCATGGGCAAGCATTATAAGTCAAGTGTGGTTAGTTTGCTAGCAGTCTGGGCATTTTGGGCAGATGTGCACTATTGTATATTGCATACTAGTATTGTACATATAAAAACATAGACAGATATATGGCATGTACGTTACGTGTGCAGAATTGGACTTGGCTGTCCATGTTTGCAGTTGGATGTAATACACGCGTCGGCTTGTTATTGCAACAGATGATGCCCTCGCCGTTCTGACAGTGTATGGAAGTTTGCATTCTCGACAGCAGTTGTCTCTAAAAGAAATGTGGATCACTTGAATTTTTGCGGCTCCTGTGTAAATATTCATGTATAGGTGTCTGTTAATTGCCTTATACCTACCAATGTGTACAGTTTTGTATTTGTCTATAATTGTACTGAGGAACAAAACTGTGATGTTATAAGATGACCAGACAAACTAAGAACCTAGGAGAAGCAAATGACAATTGTTCCTGGGCTGAACCAGGAAAACGCAAACTGCTCGGTTGTGTAGTAATTAATCTTTCCCGTAGAACTTCTTCAGTAATGTGATGTAAGCTCTTGGCTACTTGACAGCATCAGAGAGAGAGAGTGAGTGAGGGAGAGAATAAATGATGTAAATACATGCATACATGTATACATGAGGTGCATACATGTACATTGCATTGTAATACCCTGTAATGTACTGGTTGTGAATTCACCATGACCCCCTCTCCCTCCCCCCCCCCTTTTTATTTTTGGGTCATTGGAGAAATGTCACACCAAATGTCAAACCAAATCAAACCTTTGTTGTGTGTTCACATTTAGTGTTCTACGACATGTATGTAAACATTTATTTATGCCAACATTCGCATATCCATATCGGTACATATTGTTCAGACTAAAAATGAAAATAATAATTTTCACTACCATGTTAGTATCAAACTCCATCAGTAGTCATTATTCTGTACTTTTCTGCACCACAGTATGGCTCCTGTGCAAGTTTCCATAAAAATCCAATCGTGATGTAAAAAATGTATGATCATTCCTCGGCATATTTGGTAAGTACACAAATACCAGCGATGTCTTGTCAGGAAGAAAATATTTGTTGTGTCTGTGAATTTTACAGGGTTATAACAGTTAATTCTCACTTTTCTGCATCTACATGGTGGCTGTTAAGCACTTATTCATCGAGGCCACACAGACCAATTCTTCAAAAATTCTTATCAGATTGAGAAAACCACCAGTTACAAGTATGTAATAAATCAATGGTGCAATTTCCAATACATGCTGTGACTACTTTGTAGTTTGTGTGACTAATATAATCGATGCCATACCATGGTAAATTTGAAGTTTACGCAGATAAATTTAGCAGTCGCTATATACTACTCAAATAATTGCACCTTGTACTGGTCAGCTATAATCGTGTCTGTATGATTTTGTTTTGAGTGGAAAGCAGAAAGACATTCTGACTTCTGTTTGTTGATTATATGTTTTGTGGAATGCCACAAGGATCAAAATTGTAATTGTTCAGGGGAGTCATTTTAGTCTTGACTGCAATGATTTGGGGAAGAAACATCGTTTCTACATTTACGAAGGTATTGCAAGTATCACCAGTGAGTGAGTGCTCATGTAGCAACTATAATCTTGGTTTGTCATGTGGTCGCGAAAAAGAAGAAAACTTTAATTTCAGCTCAAGCAAACATTAATTTCCCAATTTTCTTAACCATCAGTATATCAGTCCTGTAATGTGTGCATTAAAACGCATATATATATTATTCTTGTTATGTCTGTGTGTGTTGGTATAAGAGAGAAGTGATGCTTCGACAAGTTATGCATGCATACTGACATGTTAAGTTTCACTTGAACTTCCCAGGAATCTTAGTTGACTGATAGATGCTATCCATTGCTGCATGGAACGTCAAGAGTCCACATTTTATATAGCTTATGCCTTTTGTGTTGTTAGCGATAAAAGAATCATAACTTATTGTCTGTATGGTCTGGACTACCTTTACGTATTTCTTTCTCCTAAAGTACTACTAGATCCGGCTATAGCAAGAAAGAATGGCTTTTGAAAGCTACGATATTGTTTTTGTGTCATTTGCGAACTGTTGTTAGATTGTACCATATGGACTGTGGTTTGAATTAGGTAATTTATTCATTGTTATGTACAGTAAGTTTTTTTAAACCCCAATGTGGTGCTGTGTTGGATTCATTTCATTTCTTCCCATGGTGAAGTACATGTATAGTCTGTGCAACCCAGATACCTGTTGTAGCACAAAAAAAAACTTAATAAAAATTTGAAAAGCGACACGGCCTACTTGTGCACAGTTCCTGTATGGCTAATCCTGCCAAATAACCCGTGCTGTTGTGTAATAAGTCATAAATACTTCTATATATTTGTATTAACAGGAAACTATTACATATATTTATATGTAGTAAAGATGTGAGTGAATGCTTCTTTAAAACTGGAATTTAACGTTTTGTTACTCATATGAACAAAATTTTGGCATCTTGCCAGCATGACTATTGTTCTGTGCTTTGCCTTGACAGTGCAGGACACTGCTTAGTACTAGTAGTAATTTTGCGGTCTTTACTAATCATACTTTATCCAACTTGAATCTTTTCATCTACATGTGCTTACTTTACAAGCATGGCAGTAGTTGTGTATTATTCTCAGCATTGAAACTGTCTGCGCAAGGTCAATGCTTGTACCGGTATTTAAAAGTAAATAGCGTAGGTAGGTCTTGCTAAATATACACGATACATACTCCTACTGTATGCACTTGGTATGATGCTGCTAAAACTTCTCTCGTGTTATCAAAGTTTTTCAAGTTGGCTATGTTGCAAAGTACATATATTTTAGAAGGTGAAATTGTTATGAAATAATGCAGCTTGTGAAAATCTTTCAGTTGGTTTGTGAAAAATAAAATGGCTTTAAAAGTTTCAACTAGTCTGACTAGGAGCCCCGGCAACATTATATAGTTTAATTCTGCTTGTGATTTCTCGTTTGTCTTTTCGGCAGAATAAAACTATACTTTTCTGTATTTATTTGCTATAATTCTATGAACCATTTTATATATGCCAGGCTTTTAACTATGGGGAGAGGATATAATTTGCATGTGCTAAGGTTGCCAGATTTATTTGCAGAACCTTGTGATTTATGTTGTTGAAGGTTGCTGTAATTTTAAAAGTACGGTAAATGCTGTTATCTTTCCTTCAGGTACCCTATTGGTTTTAAAATCAAAACTCCCACCCTATGCGTGGGATTGTATATCAGTGTTGTAAATGTATCTTCTTGGTATTTTTGTTCTTTAGCAAAGGAACTCCATGCGTTACTGCCCCTTAATTATGCTGCCGCACTCTGTATGCCTGTATAATATGTAATAAACAGTCGAGTGCAGCGTCGCTTGCATTTCGTTCTTATGTTCAACTTTATGTACTTCGCCTAACCTACCCAGCCAATAATAGCAGCAGTATACAGCTAATTTTGCATCCACAGGGCAGCCCCCCCCCCCTCCAAGGTGGCCACTAGGTATCACTTTCTGAATCGACTTGTTCAACTTTATATTCTTTGACTAACCTACCCAAGCCTGACAATAGCATTAATTGGCACACATAATTTTGCATCTGCAGTGAATGATCACACACATACCAATAAAAAACTCCAAGGTGACCACTAGGTATCGGTTTCTGAATGGAATTGTTGAACTTTATGTTCTTTGATGTATCCATCTAAGCCTGACAACAGCATTAGCACACATATTAATATGTTACATCCACAGTGCATGATCCCCCTCCCCTCAAGCTGTCCAAGGTGACCACTCTAGGTATCAGTTTCGGAATACATAGTGGGGGAAATTTAGAAGCACAATGTATGGCAACCTGGCAAGAGAAGCCTAGCTATCTGGAGAAAGGACGGGGATCCCAAACACTTATACAACAGTCCTCTTATTTTAAGACACCCCCCCCCCCCCTTTGTGACCAAGAACATGTGGTCTAATATTACAGATGATCTTCAAAGATAATTTGCGACACTAAATCACAATCCGTGACCAGATCAAGTTGTCTTCTCAAGGGTGTTCTTAATGAAAAAGTTGTAAAATGGCTGGACCACTGGAGTGACCTATGGTATGGTAGTAAAATTCAGGTCTGTCACAAGCCAAGTACATTTTGCAATGGCATAGTAATGCTTTCCATTTCCCGGCATATCGCATAACTTCACTCCCCCAAAATATCGCAGAAGTAACCAGCATTCCTAGGTTAATAATTGGACTATGCCAGTCATGTTACCTTGAAAGCCGAAAATTCCTTTTGTTGAACTGACTGATCGAGGGCAGATAGGATTAACTCCACATGCAAGATCCATCAGTGACCTTGAATTTTACTATTAGAAATGGTCAAATCTAATGGTATGTTCTATCCCTTACAGGCATTCAGAAAATGTCCGTTTAATTGGGTCAATTGCCATGGGCAAAACTTGAAAGCTTTTAGGATTCATTTCAGTTGGTGTAACAGGAATTAAGAATTTTATCCCAAAATTGATTTGATAAGATGAATACAGATACTTGCGCATAATGGAACTGATCTAGATTGATATCAAAATAAGAAAGGTAAAAACTATAAAACAGAATTTGCAGCCAAATTCAAGATCTTAAAATTAAAAATCTCCAGTAAGCTATGCCTATAGTTACTATACATTCCTTTACCAGTGTCAGTTGTAAAAATTGACCCTGTGGAAAAAGTTTGCCCATGCAGTAGTCGATATATGCTAAAATATATGCTAATATATACCCTGCAGCAGCACATAGTAATAATAGTCTGTGTGGTGGTGAGATATTTTATACCACAAAATTCATACCGTCACCACTCATCTTAGTATTTTCTGAAGGGGGGGGGGTCAAATTCCATACCATTCTATATGGACTCCCCTTGAAGCATTATGTCATAGCAAATGTCACACACAACCTAGTGGTAGATGTCACTTGAATAAAATTATATTGGTCTTCGACAAATAAAACTTGCCACTTTTAGATTACGTACCTATCTCTATTTGCCATTTTTAGATCTACATGCAATGGTCCCTCTGTTAAAGACATTCTCTATTAATAAAGGGCACCCTCTATAAGGGACACAATTTTTGGGCAGCAAGTACTGAGAATGCATGTGGTGCTCCCTTTCACCAAAGGCCACCTCTAATAAGGACAGAATTTTTTGGCAGAAGGAGTGTCCTTATTCATGTTATTAGAGGGGGACTATTGTATATACCTCTTATCATGTTTATCTTGCATGTCAGTTTTAAAAAGGGGCACAAATTCCAAATCCCCAAATTGTACACAACTTCAAGCTGAGGTTGAATTTTCAGGCTCTATAAAAGTAACACTTTTCCGCCATACAGGGTTGACTGCAATCTGGAAAATAAACCACTACACTGACTAGCTAGGAGTTATATACATGGGTAAAAATCGAATCGACCGAATCGCGTGAACCTACCGTTTTGGCAAATCGATCTAGCGAACTGACCAAATTCTATTTTGCGAGTCGCATTCTGCACTCCTCACTAAAGCACGATTAGAGATTTGGTGGCCCTGCTAACTGCCGATTCGTGAACCAGCATTAAACTACGATCTGGTTAGCCATATAGCTGTTAAAGATTGATCTGCGACTAGACTTTCTGCTAACGAGTGATCTGCAACTCGCCATGGCTGTTATACATTGATGCAGATAGGCTCTTAAATAATGATCTGTGATTCGTAGTTTTGTGTTAAAAAAAATAAAACTCATATCGGGCCATATTTTGTAGACCCATGTATACCCGTACGACTGTCGCGAGAGCCCAAAAAGTTGACCCCAGCCACACTCTGCATAGAAATAACTTCATTCACTTGAAGTGAACTTAAACTTTTGTTTGGGTTCATATACAATGGCATGAAATTTGGACCCCTCCCCTACAAAATTTACACTACATGGAATAATTACAAAAGGGGCATACAGACCTAAATAATTGCTAATATTATTCCTGAAAGGCTAATTACTTCTTGCAAGCGATTTCTAGGCTCTGTGCAGAATTTCTGTCCGCTCACGTTGAGGGGTTCACATGCAATGGCATGGAAATATCTAGACCTCTTCCCTTTACCAAACTGCTATAATACAATATAAGAGACATATACCTAAAAGTTCCTTAGGTAATTTTCCACTGTGAAATATGGATCCCTGGATCCATTTTTCCACTGCAACAAATTAACCCTGCATACATATTTCACCGGGTTCATTTTCAATATGACTGCTAGTCAAAATAAAATACTAAAAATTTAATTTATTAACACTATAATTAAATATGATCAGTTTATATATATTTTTGTATTTGCCTTGTCATCCTATCATAAAATGCATTCTTCTTGAGATCCAGCTATCAGTTGGTTCGCCCTGTTCTATAAATACAGCAACTGCAGCACATCACCTGCGTATAATGTGTATTTTGTCATGTGTCGTGCTACACGTTCACAAATACATTCCTAGCCAATATAGCACACAAAATGCACTCGTGCAATGCCTAAATGTCACGGTGATCCTAAATTAATGACAATTTCATGTTCCGTCACTGAGGGTCAGTGTGCAGAGTCTGCTTTTATTGTCGATGAGTGGAGCACTCTGGATGATTCTAAAAAACACCGCAATGGCTGTGAGAACTGGCAATTCCACTATAAATAGTCCCGCGCATTTTTGGAGAAGACGTCGGTCTCTTAGGAAGATTAACGCATATGACATAATAAATTACCGGTACTAGTAAATTTTGTCACTGCATGGATGGCAACTATTTTCATCGCCAGATGAAATTTTTTGATAACATTCAGTCTCGGCATGCAAGAACAATGCAAACTGCATTCATGACTGGTGTCAGATAAAATATGGATCATGCGCCATATTGAAAATTAAGTTGGAGTCTATAAACAAATTCCATGCTCCCCTTCCCTTCTTCAGTTGCAGAGGTGGTGATGTTAGTGATATAAATTGATAGTTTTTTAAATGATAAAACACCTTAGCCAATGTCTCTTATACATGCTTTATTTTATTCATAGATAAATTTGTGGGGAACTGACAGTTGGGTTGGGATGGGGTGGAGAGGTAGCAGTGGCTTGAAATTATTTTGGATCCCCCAACCAACACTACTGTATTTACTGGTAAATGGAACAATATGTCACAAATTTTAGTTCAAGTCTACCCAGTGGAGACACTTAGGTTGCAAATATGGCTTATAATGGTTACTCAGTATTGGGTGGGGTCCATTATCCACAGAGAGGTCAATTTTCCATTGTGAAAATTGGGCTCCCTGGTACATTTTCCAATGTGAAATATTGACCCAACTGGTGCATGTATCATCAGGTTCATTTTCTGCATAACGCTAGTGTCAAATTGTAAATGCACCACCTCAAAAAAAGACATAGCTCTGTAAGACAAGAGAGTTTCAAATGAGCCCTGTTCATAACTTAAAATATAGCCAAGAAACCTCACTGTGACACCAGAAATCTGTTCCGCCCACAAATGATCTTATGTGACATCCAGATTAATATCCTATATGGTTTCCTACAGCGCACAATAATATGATAATTGTGCTGTCCTGCTACTGTGTGAATTACAAGTATTTAAAATATGAGTGACCTTGAAAATGACCTTTGAAGGTCATTATTAAATTTAAATTTAATGGCGCTGTACATTGTACTCCCCATGCATGACTTCCTATTAGAGTCTAATAGTAACATATGGCTTGTCTCAGATCTGTTGTGAGAATGACCCTTCAATTACCTAGTGACCTTAATTTGAACTTTCAAGGTCACTCAGGTCAAATGTATTGGTGCTGCTGAATTCTCCATATATGATTTTCTATTAGTGTTTTAACAGAAAGATATGGCCTACCTCGGTTCCTTTATACATAACATATAAGGCTTCATTTTCAATTTGAGTGACCTTTACTTCAAGCATCAAGGTCACTCAAGATCAAATCTGATGGTAACAGTTGGACTCCCCATATATGAGTTTCTATTATGTAGTGCTTCATAATAACATATGGCCAAACTCAGCTCCTTTATGAGATACAAGCCTTCAAAATCTGAGTGACCCTTGGAAGTTCACTAAAAGCAAATCTAATGGTGCTGCTGGACTTCATATAATGACTTCCTAAAAAAATAATAATGGAACCCTGCCCTAACTTGATGGAAATTATTACATACTATCAAGCAAGCTTGTCAAACCTTCAAACAACACATAAAGGTTTGTTTGTTTGTTTGTTTTCCTTTTTCTTTTAAGTACGGTATTTCTAAATCAACAATGTGTCTATGCAGATGCTTAACAGCTACAGACATGTATAGGCCCGGTCTTGGATTGATTTATGACACTCAGGATTTTTAACTACGTTACCTTACCGGGTATACGTATGATGACCCAAAATAGTTATCAACCACAGCTAATATAGACTACAGAGACTACTACTTGTCAATAGACAACTTGTGGAAAGATGGTTTTCTATTTTTTTTTCTATTCTTTTTTTTTTATCTACACTTATGTGTCCAGTGTTGATTGACTAAATGTGTGCGCATCATGACTGAAATACCATATTGATATACCGGTAAAAGATAATCTAGCATTAAATGCTATTACAGGAAAAATAATTTTGGAACGTTTATTGAATACTATATAAGCTTGAAGATTTCAGGCAAGCACTCAATTCATATACCGCAATATGTTTATAATGCACTAAGGTGTCGATTGTAATTCGAGATACTAATTGCACATGCATCTTTTACAAGATAGACGTATAATTTTAAGTGTATATTCCAGTAGTGTATAAGTGTATTTTTTTGGCAAGCACCTGGGTCTGCCTGTGCTTATATATTCCTGATCAGGCTGTCCCAGACCTGGAGATTTATCACCGTGCCACCAGACGACCCTCCCACACATACACTGGAACAGGGTTTATATATAGTCATTGACCACTGGGAATGGGTGATCAATGGCTACAATTTTGAATAGAAATGTAAGAAGGTGACTGACCTCGGCATATTCCAAGGAAGTTGTGGGGCACTGCATGGACAGAAGTCCCCGAATCCCCAAACAGTGCACTTGACCTGAATGTCTTTAAGTTATCAAAAGAATATAGAAGAAATAATTTAGAATCTGGTACTTTATATGTTTGAAATAGAAAATACAACAAAATAAACTTAGAATCCACATATACTGGAAAGATAGAAAGTTTATTCAGACTTTCAAAATAATGACAATACAAAATTTTACATCAAAACTGTTTGCAATGTGAAAGTGTCAACAATCCCGATAGAACAGGATATGTGTTAAACAAAATTCAAGACATAATTGAAATTCTGCAATTTTTCTTACACAGAGAGTAACCTCAACCATTAATTAATGTCTTGAAGAAAGTTTGCTTCACATGTTTTTTAAAAGACTTAACACTTTAATTGACGGTTCTCTAATTATCTGGAGATATAATTAAGGGATATTGCACGAGTTCATGGATTAATTGTGGTATGGCCAAATCAATGGCGCCGACCCAAGCTTGCGAGGGCCTCCTCGCCAGTGATTTGGCCATACCTCAATTACCGTTATCCTTGAACGAGTGCAATAACCCTATTATTATATACCTCTTCCCACATTTTAGAGATGTTTTGGATAATTTTAGGTGTTGTTTTAGACCCGATAAAACCCCAAAAGACCGTATTTTGGGCAGTTGATTACTGCCGAAAACGGTCTGATTATTTACGTAACCATGTTCATAGCTATAGCAACGGATCAATAGCCTTTGTCTTACTCGCCCGTCATTGGTTGGAGTCATCATGTATGGGGGCCCTGTGGGGGGTCGGCAATCGTGCAATTCAACTGTGCAGTTCAAGAATTAATTGCACGGTTGCCTCCAATGGTAAAGCATAGGGGAATTCATCTAGGTATATAATAATGATACATTATAGTACAATAAGTACATGTACTTCAAATGTTAATACAGCCAGACGTTGGGACACCATAATGATTTATATTAGCTCACATTTTTGTTACATGCACAACAGCATCGTTAAATTTGAATTAAATCCAGAAAATTAAGTCAAGTTAAAAGATATAGGTACATTTACATACATAAAGAGCAGAATTATGGCATATTTTGCAAATCTCTATGGTACACCATTCATTGGTGAGTCATGAAGGGTATGTCTACTATGTGACTTGTCTAGTCACACACATTCTGACCTGTCATCACCATGTATTCGTGTTAGTTATACCTCTCCGTGCGAAGCATTATAAGGAGAGGCTGTGGTTTACGATGATGAATAACACATAGATTTAATCTTAACATGCTTAATTTGGTCTAAGGTCATTGAATGACCTTGAGGCTTTAAGGGCCTCAAGGCCATTCAAGTTTTAAATAGTGGTCAACAGCCATTATAGTAGCTATAGTACAGGCAGTATCTGAACTAGAGGTCCAGGGGCCTTGATGCTCTGCTTGGTAACTTCCCCAATAGAAACAATAATTACCCCGACAAGTTTATACCTATGAGCCATGTAGCCGCTTAAGTTACGTAGCCATGTATTATTATTATTATTATACAACATTTATAGAGCGCCAAATCCATTTAACAATGCTCTTAAGGCGCTGAACATGACTTAGGTTATATTATAAAATATACTATAAAACCAGATAATTTAAAAGAAACGTTTAGCATATTAAGTTACCCCAAGGCACAAATTTGCATCAGAGTTCACTCTAGAACCAACTGTTTAAGAGATACAAGGTTATTGAAAATCAGAAATCACTGAATGACCTCAGAATGACTTATTTGGTCCATTTCACTCTACAACCAGCCATTTTTAGCTCTGCTTTGTGCTACTGCACAGCAGAGCTACTGTC
>JAAUYG010167118.1_pt1 | contig 32651 bp, 23 predicted proteins | sample 7278091 | NCBI WGS metagenome assembly JAAUYG01 (sample SAMN14350201, study PRJNA611818) | marine sediment metagenome | isolation source: surface marine sediment (0.6m) | place: French Polynesia: Moorea | collected 2018-08 | reverse complement strand
TTAAAGTGGGATTACGGCGTTTTAGGGGGTTTAACGCCGGTTATTAGCTGGTGCTGCATTCTCTGCTACGATCATGCAAAAGTTAGGACCTGATGTTCGCTACGTTAAAAAAATATAAGGACTCGTCCGAGTCCATAAAATTTATAAGACTTTGGTGTCACTTTTTACAGCTTTTATAAAAGGCTCACATAGGATTCTACATCTTTTAAAGTGGCCGCGTCACGCTTTTTTACCCATGTGGAGTCCTATATGTGAATTCCATGAAACCAACCCCGGTTTGGCAGCATTAATGAATACATGTAGTAGGCAAACCAAGTAGTAGGCAAACCATACACCCTGAATGTGGACATAATGAAATTTTCTACCATGTTGAAACTCATCTCCACCCCCCTCAAGCCAAAATTTCCCCCTTTTTCACTCACAGATCTATTGTATCATATCCACGCTCCTTACATTTAACTGCTGCGACGGCTGTACAATTTGACAAAGTGGCAATTTATGGAATAATAATTATCAGATTATATCACAGTGTATACAGTAGTCCCTCTCTTAGTGGCCACTCTCGACAGAGGCCACCCTCTCTAATGTGGCCACAATTTTTGCTGCAGCTAGTATGAAAGCATTTACTTCTCCCTCTTGCCAAAGGCCACCTCTCTAATGTGGCCACAATTTCTTGACAAACAGGGTGGCCTTCCTTATTAGAGGGGGACTACTACTATATGTGAAGTTCCTGAATTGGTATCAAGACTAGCGGTAAACCATATAACATTCAAGTTGGATTTTGTTGGTATTTAGTTTGCTACCATGAAACCAGTTGACTTGGCCAAGACTTAGGTGCAAAGATTATGAGAAACACCACTATAATTAGTTCACGTATACATGTATATTCACACTACATGTACAGGGTGCCATGTGGATATTTGAAACTAGTAAATATAACTGTTGGAATTTCAAAAGCCAAACGTTTATTTATTGTCAATGTAGGTCAATGGGACTACATCCTTTACCATTATAATACATGTATGTGTAAGCTGTGGAAATCTGCCATGTGAAGTATGAGTACCATCCTCAACCCAGAGTGCATACGAATATCGGGCGTATCTTGCATCGTTTGAGAAAGTCAAAACGCTGAACAAGAGATAAATTTCACAACTCAGTCCTTTTTTATTTGATGCTTGTTCCTGGCCATTTGGGCACCCAAGCATGAAGCTGCTGTGAGAAGAGAAAGCCTATTGGTCAGCATGCAACCATGTGACCCGTTTTGAAAATTAACTGCCCAATCAATGGCCAGGAACCAGGATAACACTGGAAAAAGACTGCGGCGATTTCCTACTACACATTAGGGAAAGTATGAGACAGTGTGTATAAGAGAACAAGGGAAAGCCTGGTACTTGGCAAACAGGCATGAAACACAATGATCTTGTGTGTGAAGAGTTAATGTCATGGCAACCAATACATATCATATTAGTTAATGCAACATAAGCAAAAAAAAAAAAAATCGGCTAAAAGAGTTAAACAAATCCATTTCTACAGCTAAGGTATAGTTCTATATGTACATCAGGTCTATGAGCAACACCCCAAGCCAAGGAAACCAAATATGAAAATGTGACACGTGAGTTAAAATGTGTTCATATATTAACGCGAGGATGAAGATAAGATTGCTTAATGTCACAGGATGAGCTGAGGGTGACACTTTGAAATGTTCCGATGATTGTGATTATATGCTGATACTGGCTCCTTTCCACGAGATCAAGATCATGAGATGAGCTAGAACATCAATAGCAAACAACAAGTTTTTTTTTATCAACTTTAACCCACACTTGAAATGTCTCCCATGTTAACTGAATAAAAAGCCAACAAAAACACATAGTATTCAGTATGTGGCTTTTTTTTGGTACCAGCACATGTCACTGTTCTAAAATATTATATTTACTGGTATATTATCGCAATATATAATCTAGTGATCATTTCCGACATTACTACGATCATTTACCGCTAGTACAAGTATGCATAAACCTAAACTGGACATGTGTATTCCCAACAAAATTGGGCAAAACAAGACTGCAACTAAATTTTTGTTATTGTTTTCACAACAATGTGCCTAAACTGAAATTCAACTCGGCATTCTTATCTGAATGGGAGTTCATGAAACTACTCAAGTCTTAAAATAAGTTAATACTATAGTCACTTTCACTATCTGAAGACTCAAAAGTTAAAACTTACAAAAAAAGACTTGAGAATTTTCGAGAACTCCGCATCCCTTTAAGTTTTGACAGGAAAGGAGCCAGTTTTTATGTTTGTTTTTTCATGACCCACTCGGCAATATTTACATATAACACGATGCGTGCGTTCCCCTCCCTAACCAACCGGGAGGATCGAGGTATCACATGAACAGAAGGTTTTAAGATGCATAGTGAGATATATGGGTATGATACAATGAAAGGGGATACACAATATATACACACACACACACATATATGTATATATATATATATATATAAAAGTTCGGCGCACCTGTAACAACCAAATCTCCTCTCACTAGAAGACACCAAAAAGCGGCAGAGAATAGCAATAGGAAGCGGCAAAAAAGCAACAACATAATACATACACCTTTCTAGGCATGTGTCAGCACATACGAGTTGTAATACTCCGTTTAAATTACTACGTAAAACTTTGTTTTCTAGACGCGAGTTGAAATTACGGCACTTAATAGGTTAAAGTTGCAAATACAAATTCTACATTACACATGCTAATTCTGTGTCAAAAGGAGGTCACAACGTTACTTGTAATAAATATATTTACTAGAGATTATAGCAGGCTAATTAATTTCACATTTGATGACTTTATTTCAAATGATTGCACTTCGGCACAAAGTATCCATTTCACCTTGTATCTGGTTAACAGCTTCTCAGTGGTACATGTGCTTGACAATTCCTCACTGCATGAATGAGCCAGTAATACTGCGTTTATAAGATGTGTACACACATGTAGTGGAAAGTGAGACACCCTAGTATACATATATATACCTTCTATCCCGAGATCTTTCAGGACATGATCACATGACTTTGAATAATGTGCGTGCTGTTCCCTCAACCGTCACGCCCCACCCTCCCTCCCGAACAAACGCTTGTAAAAGAAGCCATTAGGACCATGCATCAGTTGTGCATCTCATGAATATTCATGTCTGCCAACTCAAAGTAGCAGTGTGCATATAATGAGACCAACAATATTGAGCTGACAATGACACAACAACATCCATGGACGTGTTATAATTGTCAAATGCCGGGCACCGTGCTGCTGCTGGTGCAACCGCACATAGCGACAGAAATCTACAATTATTTTTCTTTGTTGTTTAGGCACATTATTAACATGTTAATAACTTGAAAAAACAAATCTTTGCATGTCACAACATTTAAGTTGGGGACCTGCAAATAATGCCACATATTATCTGTCTTTGGAGCATCACAATCACGCCAGTGGAAATTCAGGTGGGTTCATTCCAACTCAATTGACAAAAAGGACGACGATGAACTATATACATGCAATCGATCATTCGACATCAAATGATCGTTTCTCTTCTAACAGCAGAAAAGAAAATTGCACTAGAAACAGCATTCCCAAAGGTAATCCAGATTCGAATATTTGAAGAAATGCTGTGGCTACATAAAATGATCTTTAATGTTGTTAGTTAGAAACTGGGTACCAGTACTAGCATTTAATCACACATTTTTACACGTGTATATATATACAGTACACAAGACAAAGGGTTACATTAAAACCTACTGAATCGAGGCAAAAGTCTCTCCCAATCTTAACATCCACGTTCACAAAACATGCAAAACCAAACCTTGTTTAAAATCAATGATACTTGAAAAGTTGAAATAAGGCATCAACAGTTAAAGTCCTGGCCTTTTTGTAACTTGATTGGCAAAAGTGCTACTGATAGTGCCAAGAAATACATGATCACTACACTGTTTGGGTAAAATACAAAGAAATACCATGCATACACACACTAAAAAAACAACATTCACTGGATGATTTCGACAGAGGGATAAGAAACCCTTACAATGGCGATTCACTTGATAGTTACAGATAATTATGTAGTAAGTTGTATAAAACAAACTTGGCACACCATTTGTTTCTCCATCACATGCTCCGCCAGAGAGATTGCTGCACAATGCAGTAGAAAGCCCCAACAAGTCTGGGATACATAATATATATATATATGCTGCAAACTTCCTAGAGAACAGACATTAATTATGCGTACAGGCTACATAACAAAACAACTGAAAAATAAATAAATAAACAACCCCTGAACAAAGATACTGAATGCTTGCAATATTCCGCAAAGAGGTCAGGTACATTGGAATTGGCTTAATTCTAATTTATGTACAATGCCTGAAGCAGTATTGCTCTCTGTTGACACAAAGCACAAAGGTCTTCTACCACACCATTCAGAAGTGGAAATGTTGTAAAGTAAGATGGCATTTTGTACACTCCAATACACGCAGGTTTAAACAGGCAGCAATTAGACAGGATACAACAATTTCTCTTCGCAGTTAACCCCCAGTCACAAAACAGACTATTCGTCTGTCACCGACATAAACAAAAAAAATTTTGATTTCGGAGTGAAATTATAAAACTTGACCTAGTAAAGGTGACACAGGTTTTTCAATTTTTGTCTATATATATTAGCAAAACATTTACCAAAATTCTCGCCCTAAATGAGGAATCTTAAAAAAATTTATTATTTGTGATATTCTCAGAAGACAATTATGACCTGGTATTAAAAACTTGGCGAAAGAAAGGCCGAAACTCACTTAATTCCTATCTTAACAGCCTCTTTCTGGCTGGCCGCAAAGGAACCTGAAGATTGAGGCATTTTTGACCAGAAAGACACATTCCAGCCTAATATATTGCTATTTTTTAATCATATCTCTTCCTTAATCATATCTCTTTTTTGTGTAAAATGCACGTTGCCCATTAAGAGTACTATCTGCGTTGTCAATTGTCTTGGAATAATCATGTCATGATTTCTGATTTTTAATGTGATAAGACACAGATGAATGCAAACAATTTAATCATTTATACTGGTAATTATAGTTTAAACATCAAAGACAGAAACAACAGGATTCTGTTTTAAAGTTAAGACCATTTAAATCAAATGCAAGATAACAACATTGGACTGGCCTAGATATCTCGTAAATAGTCAATATACCACAATGTTCTGTTGAAAATATCTGTACAGAGATGTTGGCAAACCACGAGGCAAGTACGTTGAGGTTTTAAGGTATTAGAATTTAACACACCACAACACACCAAAGCCAGAGAAATTTACATTTTGTTAACATGGTTGTACACTTAGCTCCACACAAAATGGCCATAATTGATATAAAATTGCTCTAAATATCAGTTTCTACGCAGCTGAAAGGGTTAAAGGGTATAACATTAATACTATCCCCCCAAAAAAAGAATATCACTAGTTTTTAAGGTGTAAAAAAGGCACCTAAAATAGATAAGACACATGTACATCTGCCAGGTGTAAAATCAGTTAGGACCATGCACTTCACTTTCAACAACATTACCAGCACAGAGCATTTGTAGTCATGAGTGATTTTATCAAGAAACAAAACATTGGCAGACATAGTCATAACAAAGGACCCAAATCAGGACACCGGTGCTTGTAAAAACAGTTGAGGATACAAAAACAACTATGCACACCTTGCTGCTTAATCCATCTTAGCTTGTAAGTAAGAAAGCAAGAAAATCTGGATACGGTATTCTTGGAAATAACACAATGACACAGTCTTATTTGTTTGACTGATGTCGTATTCATACCCACACTCTTGGCGATTCAAGTGTGGCCTTAACTCTTTGGGCATGACTGGCGACTACAGTTGACTGCTTGGCCCAACACGGGAGGCAGCTAAAGTCAACAGGTTTCAGAATAGGTTCCAGAAATTCGGTTTGGTAAAAACAGAAAAAAAAAATCCGTGCGCAAAGAGTTAAGTCAAAACTTTGGGCTTAAGGTCTTAAGTATGTTAGAGAACACCATCCCCATCATCCATGGGCCAATGTTTTTGAAAATAGTCAAGTCTAAAGTTCTGACTTAAGTCCGATTCTTAACAAATCACAGGGTTCAAATGGGATCAGACTTAAGTCAAAACTTAAAAAAAAAGACTTTAATATTTTTGGGGAATGCCATCCCTGGTTTTCACTGAACTTCATTTACAACCCATTCCGACTCTTCGCTCTCACAAACATAGAACCAACCTTCAGTGAGCAACTGACAGAAATAAGAAAGGAGGTTGATTTTACTCCATCAAATTTTTTCACCTACAACAACCAGTATCTGAAAAACATGTCTTCTTTTTTTGGGGTGTTTGTACAATTGCATTCTCTCTCTCTGATACCGTGGCAATGCTATCACTACCTATCAATTATTGTATAGCTAAGAAAAATGAGCCTCAACAGCTAAGATGTGCATACTGCCCACAGCGAAATCTCTTGCTACAGCCCTGCCAGGTGGCGCCTGGACCACTCCAGGGACCCGACAATGGCCTGTGAGATCAAATGTGTACTGGTGTCCGCCAAGCCAGGGTAGAGCGCCACGGAACGCTGTGTAGACAATTGGCAAGGACCTTCTGAGTGTTGCGCATGTGCTGCTCCGATATGGCCATAACGGCTTAGAAGCCCCTGATGCGACAATCGCTCTCGAGCGCAGACAGCAGAACGTAGATCATCCACAGCATGAAAAAGAACAGTGCAGTCAAGATTTTGGCCACACGAGGTCCGCCGAGTTCTCCGCCAATTTTCTTGTGACGGCGCGCGACCATCACCAAGATAGCTGCTAAGGCACAGCAGCAGAATATTGTGACAGAGAAGCCCAGACTTCCTGGATCAACCTTGAACTCGCTATTGTTGGCCGTGTGGTAGATGGCGGCCATGGACCAGGCTATACCGATGCCGAGGAACACATTGACGGCGTTGCTGCCCGTCACATTGCCTACGGAGGAATCGGCGTGCGCATCTCCTATAGCTGCCACCTTGCTGGCAAACGTATCTGGAAAGAGCAAACAGAATAGCTTAACACTCTATTGTCCAATAAAATATTAATTATTATATGCAGTTCTTATATAGGGCTTCTCTTTGCCAAGGCAACTTTTTTTAGGCGCCGTATGAATTATGGCTCCCAGTAGACCTGGACAATCCAACACCCATGCATCCTGCTAGGGCGCATACACCCTACCTAGTACATGGTATGCATACACAGCATTATGGGTAAACAATTAAATTACAATGACCATCTCCATCTATATTACTGGGTACTCATTCCCACCTGAGTAGATTGAGGTACTGTTTGTTATCTCAGTGCCCAAGTGAGATTATTTTCATGAGTAATTCCACATTGGAATCAAAACCACATCATGGTTGGAAACATGCTAACCTCTTTCTAGTCCCATGACAATTTCTGTGTACAAAGGTTCATTTTTAATATATATTCAAACAAGTAGATTATTTTGTACTCTCAGAAGAAAAATATCAATAAATATCATTTGAAAAGTGTATACCTTGTAGCCTCATTTATAAGCCCCCACTTACATATTTTAGAATGACAGTACATGCTAGACTCACGAATGTCGTGAAAATATTGATTCTAAAAACTATTGTGCAATGTGTTAATACTTTTCTCTCCATTTTGTTTTTGGACCATTTGTGAACATGGTGATTTTAAACGATGTGGCGAGTCAGAAAGTTTGCATATTTCGTGATGAAAAACCAGCAACGAGATCTGTTTCTTTCTCACCTGGCAGACTGGTGCCCAGAGCCACGAAGGTGATGGCCGTTACGGAGTCTCGTAGGCCGACCGTACAGCCAAAGCTAGAGGCCAGATCTCCAATGACAGCCGTCAGGATACCGATAGCCAGGATGGACACAGTGAAACAGGCCCAGCCACCCCAATAATCTGAAATAACATATAGTAGCGGCAATTTTATATCAGCGGAAGTATCACCAACCATCCATCTCAAAATTAACACCACCTCGAAATAAAGACCGTTGTACATTTCAAATTTCCATTATATTAAACCTCAGAAGACCACCTCAGAACTAAGGCTCATTTTAAGCAGACATGATGTGATGTTATGTTTTATTTTAGACAAGAAAAGACGATTCTGACAGGGTGTGTTGCTCCCAATATTTTTTTTTTTCTTTCTTTTCATGGCATTATGATCTTGGTAACGCAAGCAAAACCAAACAATAAAATAACATAAACATAGAGGAGCTGAGCCTTTTCTGCAGGGTGAAATGCTGGGCTGGGGTCATAGTATGAGAAAAAAAGGTCATCACACAATTAACAGATTTATCGCACAATCACTCATGACTGCAATGGCAAAGAACAGAGAAAAATTTTTCAAGGTGTATAATAATTTCAAAGATCGATTTGTCATGGCTATTCCTCTTTGGATTTTTTTCGTTCATTCGTATTTGCAGTTTTTTTTCCTCTTCGTCTTTTTCCTCGATCATGCAGCAAAGCAAAAATCACAGAACATAGATTCCAGTGTACATAATTTACTCCCTAAGGATCAGGTTACTGCCTTAATAATAAACACGTCAAAAATCTTTCAGGTACATCCAATTTTTCCAGAAATAAGGCAAATGATTACCAATTGTTACTGCGGTGACAAAAAGTTTACAAACAGATTGCCAAAACTTATCAAGGGATAGTAGAAACTTACCAATCCATGGCCGAAACTTACCAATGGATGGTAGAAACTTACCAATGGATGGTAGAAACTTACCAATGGATGGGTAACACCTTACAAATGGGTGGCAACAATTTACCAATGGATGGTAAAAAACTTACCAATGGATAGTATAACACTCACCGGTGGGTGGCACAAAGGCAAAGAGCACTTTCCAGAATATTGTGAGGAAGTGCATAACATAGTCCATGCAGGACGGCAGCTTCTCTTCTCCTTCTTCATCATCATCATCATCACCTGCAAAATCCAGACAGGGAAATCTGCCATCAGATCCAGAACTTGAGCTCATGTTATATCCTGGCAAAAATCATCTTACCCATAGGAGTATGATAAACCAGATATCTGCAAGTTTTTATTCATTACAGCAAAACCATCTGCAACATCTGAAATTTTTTATCCATTATACAACCAAACCATCTGCAACACGGTCTGACTTGAATGCTTTTTTTAATGCAATAAAATTATTTATAGAGTTAAGTACCAGTAATAATCTGGCATATAGTGATGTCTATATCAGCACTGAATTGGGGGATCAGAGTCAGAGCATATATATATTCATAAGCAAGAAGGGTAGGGGATTTGAAATTTACAACTATACATCTAGCCCTCCATTCTCTGTGGACTACATTCACCAGTTAACATGAACCCAAAATATAACACCGTTTTTCTTACATTCACCAAAAACTTATAATAATAGCTTTGGAATTGTGGCATCCCATATTTCAACATGTTCATAGAAAAAAATATTTCTTTGGTGGTTACCCGCATAAGCCTCCCAAAAATTAAATGGTTCTATCCTTGTGCCTATTCTGCGCTTGTGGCATTACCTATGAGAGCTATAAACTGTAAACTCTAAAGCAACTACATGTGTACAAAGATAGTGATATTTTGGTACTAGTATTAGTTTGGGATAATTAGTACATGTATGTCCAGTTGCTCTGTTGGCATTTTTGAGCAGCGTATTATGAACATTTCCGTATGTATAGTACATGTATGTGCATTTGATCCCCGGACAACATTCTCAGAATTCTTTGTTCTTGACTGCCCGGATTGTGCCTGTCAATGGCGCCTTATTCCACCACACAAATACACAGGTCTCTCCGTCGGCAGGCAGAGGTGCTACGATCAATGACACAGGAGGAATGCGAAGGGAGGATAGGTGGCAAAACAAAGAGGATCTCGCAAGGTGGGAAAACATAGAGCATCCTCCCGGCGATATCAATAACATATCCTTCATCCAACACAGGCAACCTATTGATGTCAAAGTCTCAATATACCCCCAAATCCCAATGTTGAGCATTACTCACATTTATAGCAGAGGAATCAGGCAGGGCTCCAGATAATACTTGGCTATATAACCCTAACTAAGGGCAAATCGTATCTAATGTTTGAAATGTTATTTATGGCACACAGATGTACGTACATGCACAAGTAAAAGTGTTCTTTGATTTCACTGAACCCCTGATGCAGTGAACAAACGAGAGATGTAATAATAGCGCGTGACACTAATCATGCTAATGGATTTCGTCCACATGTTGTTCTCTAATGCAATTAAATATTTCAACATCAAATCTAAAGCTCCAGCATGGCAAATAGTGCAAATGTGCACACACCTGCATCATCAATCAAAATGTCCTAACCTACTTCCCAGGTTCACAGCGAAACTACCTGTCTACAACAAGATCATGTAGTCAGGTGCCGGCACATTTTATCAGGAATTACTGCCAAAAGAATTTTCTAAAACAAGGTACTTAATAGTGACATGCTGTGATACAATTATTATCATTGGCTTCAGTATTCACACTTTGACGAATAATAAAGATCACTTTCAAAGAAATTTCAATTCCAGAGTATAATAACTGCATTACTGAACAGTGATAATTTAGTTTGGTTAAGCTTACTCTCAACAGAAACCAACCTTTCTAATTAGGGCCAATTTTTTTTGCCACTACGACGAAATAAGTCCCTTTTTTCAATCAAATAACCAGCATGCTTCTCTCATACTTCTCTTCTCTTATACTTTGAGGGATCAAGACATGGCCAACTGATAGATTGTGACATTAAGATTCCACAAAAGTTCTACTTTCTTTTGTAACTTGCTGGCAATGATTCATCAGAGTACTGTGATGCCAAGAAATACTAAAATTGAAAATATGACAAATATGCCATCCCCTGACGAAGGCAGAGAGATTTTGCCGAAAATTTGGGAACTTTTCCACCATAATTTGACTCTGCGTGCAGAATGTGTCATCAGAAATGACAAATATATTTTGGTAGTTTAGGAGCTCAACTTTAAGTGCTTATGCCAAATTAGTCTGTTTCTGTAATGCTATAAGGCAAGTACATCTAGCAGAGACAGCATTCATGACTAAAACATTCTGTGTATGTGAATGAATGACTACAGTGATCCCTCTCAGTGAGCACTTTCAACAGAAGCCACCCTCTCAAATAATGCCGAAAAAAAGTTTTGCTGCTATGAATATGTATGCGTTTTCTTCTCCCTTTTGCCAAAAGCCACCTCTCTGATATGGCTACAATTTCTCAGCAAATGGGATGGCCTAACTTAAGAGGGGGCTACAGTAGTCCCCCTCTAATAGGGACACCCCTTCTGCCAAACAATTCTGTCCTTATTAGAGAGGTGTCCTGCGATGAGAGGGAACATAACATGCATTCCCGGTACTTCCTGCCAAAAATAGGGCTCCACATGGATCCAAATAATTTATGCTATGTCACACGTCACATTTTATTTTTCCCCATGTCCCCATGTCACTTTTTATAAGATCTTGATGTCACTTTCTACAGTTTTTATAAAAGGCCATGTCGGAGTTCTACAACTTTTAAAGTGGCTGTGTCGCACTTCGTTTTTTACCCATGTGGAGCCCTAAAAATTGGGTGTCCTTTCTAGAGGGGTGTCCTCTCCAGACAAGTGTCCTAGGGAGGGAGCACTGTACTGGACCACAATGGTCTGATTACTCTGTGTGTGTGTCTAGGTGAGCGTGTTCCATTAGTGACACACTCCAACCTGGTATATGGCGACGCCACATGTCAGCCGAACTCGCCAGCATCAAGCAGTCTCCCAGGCAACTGTCTGGGCACAGTGGGCAACAAATGTAATAAAAGTATAAGTTATACAAGCGGTGAGGTAAAGACATTTTGTGTGTATACCAGCATGTGTGGGAATGGCCAATCTGCAAAACTGTCCAAGAAGATCCCGACACAAATAACGTGTTGAAATTGCATGAGCTTAACCCCAGCCCGGCAGCATTAAAGCCAGCAGTACGTCACGCAAATGATAAAGTTATGCTCCGATAAGGATTTATTTGTGTGTGTGTATGTGTGGAACTGGCCAAGCTGCAAAGCTGTTCAAAAAGATTTAGCCATGATTCGATGTTCAATTAGTATTCTTTGCTCCTTCCTTGTAGTGCTAAAACCAGCCGATATTGCCTGACCTGCGGCTACAACCAGGCGCAGTGGGGTTGGTTATATAGCACTGGATAAATATGATGAAAGGCAGTCGGAACATAGCCCAATAATTCACTCCATCCAGAAAACTCAATCCCAGGCACCAAAAAGTCAAGAAAGGCAGAGAATGGAGACCTCGTTATTCCATATACATATTGCAGATTTGTACAAAAATGGTAACAGGCAACTTCCTACATGATATGTGGGGACATATTGTTTGTTTATCTGTCATTTGTTACCGGGGATTTATTCTAGTAAAACGTTGTTTTGCCCACTGCTTTAATTAATAATCCTTACCAGCACAAATCCTACGGTCAATTCTCTTTAAAATGTGAGTGATCAAGTTATTGCGCTGTTCCAAGTTTCTTTACGATGTCTACTTATATGCAGCTGTATTTGAACTGAAATACTTGATATTTTCATGCCAGGTTACCGTTTTACAGCTTGTAACTGGGTTAATTAATACCCGGTAAGTGTACATTGTGATTTAAACAAGTCTTGAATAATCACGTATATATATACTGAGAGGCATGGAGAAAGTTACACCAAATGCTACTCGGTGACAGATAATATAATACTGGGTATGTACCATATTGTCCATATTTGGGATACTGTAAGCAGGAACAACATGTGGGATGATTATGCGGCCAACGACCACACATTGTAAAAATTTTCAACTCGTATCATCCTGCGAATCATGTGAATAAGGGTAAAGATTTATGTAGCATCGTAGGTTCCTTACAATTGACAGTCGCATTTGCAGCAAAAAGATCTTGCCACGTTCGTGGAATTTGCAAGAAAAATCTGAAACACTGTTCAAATACTGTTCAAACATACAAGAAAGACTAAAGTTTTTGAATTTGAAAGTGTGATACGAGAATGACGATGTGTATAACGGTATCTGGGACAATCAGTGCAGCTGCGACCTGCCAGCATATGTCAGAAATGACAGATACGCAGTTGCATCATTGTACGGTTGGTCGTATACCCAGAGAAAACTTTTTCTAGGTAATATGGAGATGCTCGAACAATTAGGGCATGCTCTACAAACAGGGACAATACGGTAAGTTTGTACCACTGTATGCCATGTTTTTGTTTTTTTTAATGTCTCTCAGTATATATATACCATGTACATTCATATGGTATCCAACATATCATGTACCTCTAATATTTCATACTTACAAGTGAAATGATGTTAAAACACACAATATGATAAACATATATCCCAGTAGTTGTATATCAAACAAAACAATGAGTACATAAGAAGATGGTAAGTCCATGTAATATATATGGTTCATCAAGAATATCAACTTATAAAAACATAACTGTACATGTTCTGGAATTGTGATTTGTTTCTATGTAAAATTGCCCAATAGCCATGATCATATAAGATACAGCTGTCATTTGTTGAGGCAGTGTTGCACACACATTTATTCTGTAAGCATGAGATGTATATTCCTTAAAACTTACTTTGCCCGTAAATGTACACATTTCAACATGAAAGTAAGCATTTAGCATCAGGTATATGCGGCAATGAAGATCTGGACAGATGCGTAAATACTTGTTTTAGTCATACAGCACTGGGGGTTCAGATCCTCCTCACAGTGAAAGTTCGTGGATTTACCGGTAGTACCGGACGCAGAAGCATCTTAAGCATGTGTGTGGGGCTATTAGCATTTAGCATACCCGCACTATGCATGCTATGGTAAGTGATCTGTGAGAGCACAGCTATAGTGCAATGGGATACACTACTAGTGCGCAGTTTGTTTGTGCTAAAACCTCAGTAGCTACCGCATTCCATTGCCCAGCTGGTGCTGGTTTGTCGCATCTTATTTGGCATGTCACTACTCGTAGCATGTGCTGGCATGCCATGGCTTGACATGCCATGTGCCACCGCATCTGTGCTACGTATGGCCTTGTTTTAGTAGAAAGATATGCTATGTCATTACTGTACAGCTCATAAAAAACACAGGCAGTAGATCATAGACTGTTGGGCATTTTTCCTTGTTTACAACCTTTGGAACCAGTCTACATATACATGGTTCTGAACGAGTTGAAACGAATTGGGATAAAACAATTTGATCAGCTACGATAAATTTCAAAATTACAAACATCCAGGCAAATAGAAATTGTCTAAACAATCTTTTCAATAGTGCCTAATATGTGGACAAATAACTGGTGTTACAACAAGGTCTAATTACCTACAGGGTATTAATTAATGCTCATTATTGGTCGCTAGCTATACATGTATTGCTAAGTACATGTATGCTACATGTATATAAAATACTGACACAAAAATCAGAAGTTAATTCATATATCCAGTTGCTACTGATCTGCTGGCAAACATATCTACCGTATACCTAACATATATTAATCTAACCTATTATTACTACTGGACCAAAGCTGAACACAGCAATGTTCTGTTGGAATAATCTGCATATATGAATTTAAGCCAATTTTTTAAATCTCTCTTAGAGTTTCAAGTATTGCTATTGGCTTAATTTAAAGCCATTCTTGATCCACAAAAAAATCAACTTAAGACAAGTACCAGAAAAGAACATGTACTTTACTCTTTGCCATGTTGCAAAATACTTACACGAGTGCATGCACTTGCATTTTATTGTCATCGTCACAAATGTGCTGAAAGTCTGTGCTTGAAATTAAAAAAAAAAAGCCTACTGTTTCATAAAATGGAGCTATCTTCCTGGGTGTGTACCCGGACCCCAAAAAATACAATTGCTATATGTTAGTGGGGTTGCTTAGACTTTTTGTAGATAAAGAAATATACCGAATTACCCAAATTATCCTATGTACACCTGACCTGCTGATGAGAAGCAAATCTTTGAAACGCAAGAAGTCCAGGGTCAAAGATACCCATGGTAATCTGATTAGGCTCAATTTTCACCAATTTGTCAATGAAGGCCATTGAGAGATATACCGTAATAGCCTCCTTGTATTATTTCAAAGGCTTGTCAGAAAGATGATCAACCACCAAATTGTGTTTTTTACTGTTTTTTTTTTTTGGGTTCGATCACTATATAAAAAACATCAAAGGCTCAATCAATGCATGAGAAATAAATGGCCGTGTCATCTCATTAATTGGATTCATAATTTGTGCGGATTTTTATTAGGTGTGATCATCATGTCATATCTGCGACGACGCAGGTTAATCTGATTTTGTGGTCACGCTATGCATTACTACAGCCCTTACCCATTCCGCTCACCCCTACCCTCTCTCTGAACAACCCCAATCAGGATTAGAATTGGTTTTGCAGGCTGGCTCCTGTGTGCCAAGCACTCTTGAAAAAAAAAATTGCATTTACTACCAGGCAATTTATAAAGCCAAGCTATATATTTTCTTTCGCTTGTATCAATTTTAAAGCATTTTTCGTACCATAAGCATGAGTACTGAGATGTCAGAATTAAGGGCAAATTTCAGTCTACTACATCTCTACATACCCGGTACTAAGGTTAAGATTTGACACTCTCCCTTCTCCATATATATCTTAATATAGTGCAGCTAATTTATACACAGATGGGTGACAAATATGTGTCACTAAGAAGCAGAAGCCTGATCACTCCTGATAATTCTTTATGACCATTAAACAATATCAACAAAATGAACTATCAAGGAGAACTTGGAAGAAGTGGTTACGGGAACTTACAGGGTTTATCTGTAGTCTGTTAATTTACATTCATACATTTATGTTACTGCATGTAGAGTATGTGATGCCAAAAATGGAAGGAGCAATTTTGTGGAATGACACACAAACACTGAAATCTCCAGCACCAGAAGCACTCTGTAATATATATACTTTAGAGAAGCAGTCAAAATGCACTAACATTGCTGGCTCCTGACAAAATCATTTTCTTTGTATGCAAAGATATTTGGACAGCAAACCACTGCAAATATACATGGATGATGAATCAATGCATGATACATAACGATATGATGCAGAGACTAGAATATGTTATATAGAGAGTGTAAAAGGAAGAAGTAATATACATGTAATACATTGCTGTGCCCAGCATTGGATCTATATATGGTCCAAGGTGCACCGTCAAACTGCAAACAATCTGATCTATGTACACTCTACCAGGTATACACATGGGTGATCTGTACACCTAAACACCCAGGCAGCAGAGCGAGCGAGGCAAGACATCCAGGGTCATTGTGCGCAGCAGCAAGAATGGTTAAAACATCGGAATAATAATCACAACCAGAGATGCTAAGATACATATATGTATATACGGATAGGGAGAAACCGGTTCAACACAGTACTGTGCAAGTGCCTACCTTCTGTGACACGAAGGTCAAAGTTCAAGGTCACAGGGTTTCAGACAAAGAGAAAGAAAGACCCGGGTAAGCTTGACTTTGAAGTGATCCATTAAAACATCGACTATTATTAGGACGTTTCTTTGTGCGTGAACCAGTGGGTTTACATCTAAAAATAAACTGACACACTCAATAAGATGTGCAACGTTCACTGATCAATGCCTTCATAAAAATACCAACATAAATAGAACTGAAGAACTTTTATATTTATGTCTAATATAAATATACTCTAAAATAAACCAAAACGGGGGGTAGGCAATATGCTTCAGTTGCAGCAAAAAAAGCAAAAACAAAGCTACCAATGATTATAAAGGAATGCCAGGTTCTCCAAGTCAGGAGTTGAATTTCAAAATGTATTCAATCAATCAATCAATCATTAGATTTGTATTGCGCCATTCCACAACTGTGCTCATGGCGCAGGACAATATCATAACTACTGGGAAAAGAGATGTGTATTAACTTGGGGGATAACAGTTAATACCGACATGGCCATGAATTGTGATGCAAATTTAATACGTTTGACGTACCCAGTATAAGGAATGTCCAATATGACATACAGTTTTGTAAAGGACAGAAATTGCTGTGGTAACATCTCCTGGACCAGAGTGCTCGGAAACAAAATCAAAGCACTATAATGCTAAATTATTGGTATACATGTGTACATTTTAATAATTTTATTTTGTAAAGCGCCTTAGAGCATGCTGTGCATGATTAGGAGCGCTATATAAATTCCGGTATTATTATTAAAGTCTTGAGTCAGAATCTTAGCCAATCACAATGCTTGGATTGTTGACGGAAGCCAAAAGGTACACTCTTTTAGTTTTTTTTTTTTTCAAGGACTTCAGCTCTGGTTAACAGCCATACTCTAAAGCTCCACCTGTGGCTGCACTGGTTTGAGTACATCTGGTAATCTAAACGAAGTCCATAAATTAACTAATCCAAGAGACTCAGTGTAAATTTATAGTGGTGCTTGGCTGGGTGGAGGGGCAGCTAGAAGAAATAATTTCTACATAAGAATACTACTAAAGGATAAGAGTTGACTTAATTACGACGTGGAGAATGAACTTTCTTCAAAGCGCAAGAAGGGACAGTTAATAATTTTATGCCATGTCTGTATTAACCTTTTTTTCATCTGAACTGAATTCAATGCTATAACTCAACTCATAACCTGGCAACTCCTGGACACTCCAATATGATTCTACAATACACATGTTGAATGCAGATGCTGTGTCTAGTCTCTAGTAGTGGGACATGGGGGTATCTGTGACACGCACACATACATGTATATGCCTGGGAATAAATCATCTTCTTATCATGTCATATTTACACCTAACTCCAATCTACCAATACTTAAAAACACCATCTATATAAATATATATATATGTAAAATTTCAATGCCTAAACCCAATGTTGCCTTAATATTTCACACTGAATAGCCTAATCTAATGCTTTCTACAATTTCTAAACTTGCAATACCTTCATCCACTGACTTTTGTTCAGGACCTGAAATGTATGCTCCATCCTTTGAGAATCAACGCCATGTATAGGCATTATATAAATTTTATGTTTGTATTCTTTTACTTCACTATCTGTCAATCAGCTCGACCGTGGCTACAGGATTTAGAGAAATGATTGAAATAGCAATGAAGGTCTAAGATTACTGAGGTAAGGTATGTGTACCCTCCACACAACATCTTTGGACTTTTTTTCTAGGTCAAACGAAATGGCGAAATGCATCCTAGTATTTCAGTGGCTTGCCAAAATGCGAAATGCATCCATATCTGTGTCAAACGTAAACTGCCTAAGGCAATCAAGGAAATTGAAGGGAGACAGAAGTGAAATGTAGGAATTCAAATTTTCAATACATTCTTCTCCTTGGAACTAAAATTGAGCAGAATATTTTCACTTTTAAGTTGCACTACATGTATTTCATTGTTGAAACTGAGAGACAAGACCCCACAAGTTACTTATTTGTTCAAGTATGCAAAGCAATGCCAACACAAGACTTTATACTGGAACTGTCTATATAAAGTTAAATTTACATTTGTATTGAATACATACACAGGGTATAGATAAACAGGACAATAAATATAATACGTACTGCAGTTCATACATGTACGGTATGGCAGAATACTGATAATTACAGGAAACTTAACAACATCTAGCAGCCTTGACTAGCAAAACATTTCAGGAGTAACCAAATAATAATTAAGATAATCCCTTCCAAATCATAAGTAAAGAATTAGTCGAGCTTATTACACAAGCATAAATATATATGTACGGTAGATGTTGAACATTAGGAAGCTATAACTGGACATGCATGATGCCAAGCAACGACTCAAGCGTTACATTCCACACTATCTGCAACTGATGTTGAAGCTGCTGAGCACAAACTGAAAACGCTGGCATCCTTCTCACTTATATAAATCTGTTTTTGTGTTGTTTTTTTTTATATATATCTCAATTTGCTCTTAAATCTCCTGCTTGAAAACATAAAATATTCTTCTACCAAGAACACACTGTGATTCCACTGAAATACTGACAGACACAAAGACTTATACAGGACCGAGATAAAGGCGGCAGTGAGTGAAGTGAACATTTAGTTGCCACTACACACAGATATGACAGGGTACAGTACGATACAAGTCCACACCACACCCCTCCTCCCGTGTTACAACTATCACACCTGAGTGTCACCTGACTCCTGCTTCACCCCACCCCGTGGGGCCCCCACCCCGCCCGCCTCTTGCAGACTTGTTGTTATAGCGCCCTCTACTCACCTGCGCTGACTGTGACTGCCTCGATGAACTGCTCCCGCCAGGAGGAAGTCCCCACGACCAGGGACAGATTAGCTTTCTTCAGGAGTTTGTCCACCGTGCTCTAAGAGAGGAAAGAATCACAGAAAATGTTCAGGTACACCTGACACCAGGGAATACCAATGCTGTCTTGGGAGACCACTGCTGTCCTGGGAGTGAATGTTGTCTCGGGAGACATGTCAAAATAATTAATCTGTACATTTGTATCTATGTACCCTGTAGTACATGTATGTTCTGAGTCAAAAATGCTACAAATGCGGAGGAAAATGCATTTTCTGCCATCATCTTATGGCGCAAGCTTTCTGCACAATTTCGCAAGAAGGCTTTGTACAATACGGCTGTGCATGCAACAATATCAGCAAAATGCAACCGACATCACTGTGACGTAAGTGGCATAACACATGCTCCATGTTCCCAAAGAGTAACAAAAGCCAGAGGTCAGTAACATACTACATGTACCTTGAAGACAAGTTTCTAGGTATTTATTAATTCACGGAACCATTATTACTAATACCTGTTTCCCCTTTGGTGTAGAATCTATGACAATTTTCAAGAGTCTGTATCTACCAATATCATGAACAAATTAAGCTACCCAAATTAGTGCCAATTCCGTGTCTTAAACTGGGAAACTGCAGATCAGCTAGGGCATAATTTATTGAAACACTCTTAAGTCATGAGATGAACTTGACTTCAGTAATCTCAATGGCAGTCACTATCATTTTTTATACTTTAATAAGATCATTTTTGTTTTAAGACTTGTAGAAAAATGGACCCAGGCCATGGTAAACAGTACCTTGAATTCCATGCTCTCCTTAATCTGGATGCTGATTTTGTCGATCTCCCCGAGTCGAGGCTTTCCCAGCTCGGCGATTCTCTCCTCTTCTGTCATGTTGGCAATATCCTTGACCTCCACTTTATCCTTCGCGTCATCCTTGTCCCTTTTGCCTGTCAAGTGTCAACCGCCGGAAGCATGGGGAGAGAAGGTTACACACAGACTACGTTATATATAGCAATGGCTCAGCGAATTATAATAATAATAGCATGAAATTGAATTCTTGCTTAAAAATTATTTTTTGTACATGTGTGTGTACATATGCATTGGAGATATTTGATGTTTTGAAGAGATTAATTTTTAAGTGCAATCAAGACTTACTGAAACATTAGGCATCCATACTTATAACATTCACATGTGCAGAAAATAGGCCTCACGCAAATCATTTCATTCCCACTCCCTACTGCGTAGAAGACAATGCCAACAATTCCTTCCAAGGGAAATCGCTCTCATCCACCTAATTCTACTACCCTGCACTTCCCTTCCAATGTCACCTTTTGTGCTGTGACTACCTAAAAAAGCAGTATTTACTCAAATATTTGTTCATAAACTGTCACTCAAACATTAAACATATTCCAGAAATAAGGCCATGTTTGCATGTAAGATAAATATACTGGTATACCCTCCTGAAATGATACATCTTTCATCGGAACATCATTATGTTATCATTTATATTTATTTACAAAATGTCTCATATATGCATGACCCAGTTAAAATATTTTTTTGCACTGCTTTGTGGCTATTGTTACACTTCAAACTACAACTCATTTACCCAAACAGATGCATAAAAAAGAACATGCAACACAATAAACAATTCAGCACTTTTTACAGTACAGAAATCTCTAACGCTTCCACTAAAATTTATTATTTTTTATCTCTGTGTACACTCTGAATAACTGGTACTTTAAAGTGCACAAAGGACATGACCTGCCATGTTGGGTTAGCAGTTCCTTAAATTCTTGTACCATTGCCACTTTTAACTGATAAATTAACCTTCATAATCACACCTGCTGTCAGGATGCCAAGATTTAACTTTACACAAAGACCATGTGCGAAAATAGATTTTTCACAAATGTCTTTTTTAGGATTTAATAAAAGCTGATAAAAGACCAACAGCTTGTGTTAATGTCATCAATAAAAGCAAAAATTATCTTATGATTCAAGCAGCTGCCAGTCAGTACCACTGCAGGAAAAGTCACTTTAATTATAACCATCAAACTCTAGTAAATATGAAGATTTAATCAATCTTAAAACCCTGTTTCCCCCTCACATAGATCTGAACCCGGCGTTGTATATTGATCTTTTTGAAACACAGAAATAAAAAAAAATATATTTGTAATTTCTTACAGAAAAATAAGTGTCCCCCCCCCCCTTCACTTCAGTCTTCACACTATGTACAACAAATCCAAGAATATAAACTTCAAACCAATTTTTCACATGCTTCATTCATGCATCAAAAATTCCACAGGCGGTACTTTCCTATGTACTGAAAATTTCTGTTGCATCTTTTTTTTTTTCATGTAACATTGAATTCCTAAAAACCTCAGACACATCATCCTGATGGACACTACGGCACCACAACATGACGGTGGTGACAAGATCACCGTTCAAAAAAATTACGAAGACAACTAACACATGTAACATGAAGACTGAACTTAACGTCACACAAAAACTTCTGGAAGCAAACTGCCAAACAGCTAGATATTGACATCCCTGAAACAGCAGCAACACAACACCAGATACATCTGTTATGCCAGTCTGGTAACACATGCAATAGGAGGTGATAACCTTTGCTTTCAGACTCAGAATCTGATCCTGAAACAAAATCAAGTATTATAGTTCCATGAGCTTCAGAGATCAGATCTAGCATACATCTACAGCTACTGAAGTTTTAGGATAGCATTACTGGTATGTATGGTATCATTAATATATGGTGATTAAGTGCAATATATGCCATATCACCAAAGGTATTTATTATTGTTACTGTTATTGTTTTTATTGTTACTGTTTTTGTTATTATTATTATATTTTGCCAAAATCCACAACATCAAAATTCCGGCTATTTCTTGCACAATATGCATGTCTAAAGCACTTTTCCACAAAATATAACTTATTTACCTTAAATATATACACATAACATCAATTTAACATATGTTGTCTAATCACGAGGGAACTAAGATTTCATATGTAGCTGCCAATGCTGCGGAGGAATTTTGGCTTGCTCTAAGGCCTTTAAGTTTCATCTATGTGTAACATATGAAGTTTACATAGCTGCACAACTTCAGAACTATTTTCACATTGACTGTTCACTTTGAACATGCCAGCCTACAAATTTATTAGTTCTCTACCTATACTTTTTAGCCCAATTATTATGACAGACTTTTATCTTTTTGACCTGAATGGTAAGTCACGGCTAAGAAAATATAACAAGGATCTTCCAGTTAAAGTCATCGTTTTGTGTGCCACTTACTACAAAAATATGAAGTCCAAAAGTGTTGTTACGCATGGAAAAGACAATGACTGTTATGGGGCTAAGTAGATTTAAGTTCATTTGAGGACTAAAGATTTTTTCTGATTTTTTCTTAAAATTGGCCACTGGCCTTTGAACTGACTAGTCAAGACTAGAGCAATATCATACTGGTATGTATGTGTAGCTAACAAGGACAGATAAACAGAGCCAGAAGCACATAGTGATCATGGAACGACCGGTACAGAGTTCTCAAAAATATGTAATTCTATACATGGCATGATGCATAGATGTTGCTTTTTTTGGTCGCCGGAAAAAATAAATAACATGAAGTTTTACCATAGGTGACACTGGGTATTGGTAGGTCTTCCTGAGCATTTGGCTATCACTGGCCCTTCTTCAGGGCATTGTGGAGGATGTGCAATCTGAAGGCCCGACGTCATGATCCCTTAAGAAGGCCATTGATAGCCGAAACCTCAGGAAGGTGTACCAATATCCAGTCTCCTCTATAGTAAAACTTCATGTTATGCAAGTCCATATTTTTATGAAAGACATTTTCTGAATATGTTTATGATTGGCTTAAAAAAATCACTAATGCCATAGATAAGCTTAATATTTTTGTGAACTCTAGCCCGGAGCATTCCTTTGTGCAAGATACAGACTCGCCCTCACAGAGGACAGTGCAGAGATTACCTTGCTTAATTAAATAAGTTTGCATCATTACAACACTTACCAGATGAGAAAGCCTGCTTGAAAAAATCACTGAGGCCACCCGATTCTGATAAGAAAAGAAAAGAAATTGTATTACAATACACATGTACAGTAAAAAAAATATGTGTATTAGTGTGAACTTGGCGTGATAAAATAGCTACATATAGCCACCAATTATTCACAATGCCAAAATCCAACTGCTTTTATGTTATATAAGTCTGATTGTATACTCATGTGCTTAGTAAAACCATTCATCTGGTACACAAGTTAAGATTGGAACAAACGTTTTTTTTTTTTTTGATACACTATAACTACATGGTCTGTATTAAAAAACTTTTAAAACCATATCACCTCACATTTGTTCTTCCAAAATCTAAGATCTTTGTCAACAAAAATGGCACATATTTCCTGAAAGCCTTGCTCTGAAATTGTTTTGAAAATTCTTTGAAGTGACCTTGTTCCAGGAAATTTAATCATTTCAGACATGCTACAAGTATCACCCTTAATGTCACTTAAAACTTCTCATATTTACTGCAGATATTGGTTTTACCATTTTCACCAATTGCATACTGTATATATACAAGCAAAAAACATAGAACTTTCCAATGAATGCAAGAACACAAACACACATATGTAAAATTAGGCTTTTGCTGTAAATATTTTGATATAAAACTTGATACTTTTAATAAAAAAAAAATAATTTCTAACAACAAAAAGATAAAGTGTGGGTATGTTAAGTAATTTCTATTCTCATTCATGTTGTGTCATGCTGAAGTACATAGAATCGGTAGGCTTAATAAGTGAGACTTTTAAACAACCACAATCAACCCAGTGTGTTTGCCAATGTTGGGAGAAGTTATCCATGTATCTAACAGGTACCGGTATACTAAACATGCCAACAATATGTTGCCTTGATCAACTATTAAAAAAGCATGCAGCAGAATATGGTAGATGTATCAATTATTTTTTTTTAATTACTAATCACTAAATTATTTCATTCATTCATAATATAGTGCCAATTCCATGTGACAATATACATGCTCAAAGGTGCTTAAAGAGACATGATGGCAATTTAGCATAGAAAGTTCTTATTTGAAGAGACCGTTGCAACTGACTTTAACATAGAGACATAATTTTCTTCGTTTTTGTGGGTTTTTTTTCACAAATACTTGGGTATTTCCATAAATTCATACATTGCATAATAATACAAAATAGTGAAGCACTCAAAGACAAGTCTTTATGCTATCGACATATGTCATAAAGGTACAAATGAGGCTGAATAAGTAAATGAATCACATAAAAATATGCATAAAAATACTCCTATCTAGATTGTATGTTTTAAAGTTCTTGCAAGCCTCAAGAGACGATCAACTTTCACAAATTAGTCTCTTTACATATGACAATTTATGGGTACATATACACATATTTCCAGAACACTTCACGTATTTCGCTTGTTTCACACGAAACATAAAAGACAAGAAAAACAGGAAAATATACGGAGAACTTCATGTTATAATTATTCAGCATGCCAACGCATTCCACATAACATATACATGGTACACAGACATCCAGCAAATTCTAGCCACTAAATTATAGGACATTTATTGTATCAATACCTGACAGATCTTCTTCTGATAAGCCCAATAGAAAAACATTGATCAAGCCATGTATTTACATTATGTAGCTTGCAAATTACTTATTATCCACCCCTGAGATTACACCAGTAATTAAAACATATATATTACATGTATTTCCACATATTCACAAATGTTTTTTTTTTTTGTGAGCCCTGCTGCTGGTCTTCTTGATCCGTTATGTTTTTAGCATACGTTATGTTTTTAGTGACTTAAACCAATTAAATCTTTATGAAATATTATTTTTGTAAAGTTTAAGTAAGGGCATTTTTCTGCAGCTTGGGTAAAAGATTTCCTTTTTGCCAAGTCATTCAACATAGCATTTAGCAGGCTATTAATAAATTTTGGCAAAATATTCCGACTGCACAAGTCAGCCTTTGACTGCAATCTTTATTATTCATTTTGGAGACATTCTAATTAATCAATTTAACCTTGGCGAGCACTGTTCCCATATGTGTCAAAAACTGTTTATTAACATTGAAATAAAACGCGTAACGGTATGGCTGCTTCATCAACATAGAGTATAGTTTATTTCTCTCAATGCTAAAATACCTAGTTTTCGATTCTGTTACATACTCTAACAATGTAATTCACTCTACTATGTTATTGGTTAAATCAGTCACTGGCGAGGGTCTTCCCAATGGCTAACAGCAATATATCATATACCTAGCCTATATATATATATACGGGTATATACTCAGGGTACACAGCTTTGCCACAAGGCCATCTCAAAGTGTTCTTTTTCATTACTCCACCAGGAGCCCAAGGTTCTCACTTGACAGATGCTAAATGCTAGCACTTCCTGTCAGGGGCAAGGTGGGAAATTCCCTATTAGCATCATGAGCCTGATGAGCTATTTCGTGATGGCAGTCCAATGTATGGACAATCGCCTTCCACCGGATGTCCAGCAATCAATCATGACCAGGAGAATCCAAGAAGGCATCCCAACTCGGCTTTAATTTCTGCCACTGTCTATATAATATGAACACCCTGAGCGCTGATCTCATTTCTGTTTAATAATTCTGCCCTTTGTAGTAAATAAATGCAAGAAATGTACATGGTGCCTCCAGCCATCTATCCCTGGCAGGAACCCATTACTATTAACAGACCAATATCCTATCGAGCTGGACAAATTTTCTGCAGTAACTTGCACATATATATACATCTCCTTATGTTTTGTTCCATTTTGCAAAGAAATTTCTTGCTGGGTCTTTTAATGAAAAGCGTAGTTTCTCTAATGCAATTATTTCAAAGTGTGAAATCTCAAAAGATTTCACCATGGCACAGGTTTAGCAAATCTGTTTGAAAAATGCAAGTTGTTCTGTGACCATTAATATTAAAAGATTTTGGTTGTTCATATATTTTTATATTAATTTCTTATTTTTTGTATTTATTTATTCGTTTATTTATTATTTATTTATTTTACCACTTTTTGGGGGGAAAGGGATTTCAGAAGGATGAAAAAATATGTGGTATACATGTATATTAATGAAAACACTATTAACCATTTACATGGTAATGACAGTACTTCCTCGAAACAGATTATGGTAGAAGTATATGAGCATGATGAGTAGGATTAATACCAGTAATTACTTAAGTAGTTGACTCAGCTGAGTTAGTAAAACTATGGACAAACGGCATACGTGGTAGCTGTACTTGGCAGTAGCACTAACACCTTAATTACAAGACTGAACTTGTTAGCTATTCCTTATCTGAGTGACGTGACAGTAAGAACATCAATTCTCACCTGATTCTCTGATCAGTATCGGTTCTCCCAGCTCAATGTAGAAATTCTCGTTCTTCTCATACTCCTCGTCATCCACAATACGCACTTTGACATAGCCCCTGCAATGACACAGACGCCAGGAAATATAAACATCAAATTTATCACAAGTCTAAAATCATGGCAATGGCTTTGATATTTTCTCAGAATTCAATACAGTGGTCCCTCTCTTAGTGGTCACTCTCTACAGTGGCCACCCTCTCTAATATGGCCACAAATCTATGCCATTGCAGCTAGATCTCCCTCTCACCAAAGGCCACCTCTGTATTGTGGCCACAATTTCTTGGCAAATATGGTGGCCTTATTTCAGGGGGTATACTCTACATGCACGCAACATGTACGACTAAAATGAGGCATCAGTTAACGAACCATTTGTACATGGTTTCATGCCACAAATTAAGAAAAAAAGTTGTTGTAATATTCCTGTCACTGAACAAATCTGATGCAGCCTGTTGGTTGTTTTATAACATGCCTACATTGTACACACTGTCCTCTAAGCAGTGAATGCTTTGTAATCAGTATAATCTCAACTTTAGCTCCCTTTGTAAATAAGTGAGGCTGTAACAATTCACATAACTATAACATCCAACTATGTAACTGTATGCAGTTCCAGTCTTGAGTTCCTGAAAATACTCACCTGACAAGTTTTGACTTAAGTCAAATTCTTAACTAACCACCTTGCTCTTAGAGATTTTGTTAATTTAAGTCAAAAGCTAGACTTAAGTATTTCTAAGAACTGCATCTTTGATCATATGTACATGTATTAAATATTATGGTCTATTGGTTTTCTAGCTGGTTATCACATCTGTGAGAATGCATACAGTGGTGCCTCTGATTTAAAAAACCCTCCATTTAAAGACTGCCCTGTTTTTAAGACCACTAATCAGTGGCACCACTCTTACATTTTCAATATAATTCCCCCCCCCCCCTTCTCCATTTTAAAACTACCTTCGATTTAAGACACCGCATTTGTCTGGCCGAGTGGTTGGTCATAAAATGCATGGACCACTATACATGCTATATAGTCCAGACTGCAATGTCCTCAAGCCTCATCTGTTTTTGTGATGGCCACTTGTCTCACTCAAGTCTGTGTGTAACCCTACCCAAAATAGACGCATTAATATCGCGTGACGGTATAACACGTATAAGGTGCCGGTCCCATGCCATCCTCAATCTGTGGCCCAATGTCCCAACATGGATGTCCTCTCTCAAGGCTAATTGCAGAATGGAGACGATGGGCTATGCCACACGGCATCACATTGCATCACCAGTGGAAGCCTGGCAGCAGGCGCCTCAGCCTTCATTCCACAGGATGCGAAGTTATGGCGCAGCCAAAAGTTACGCACACCGAGGGATTTGTTTCATTTTCCCTACACTTGACGGCATCGTAACATGGCTAACATCTTAAAAACTAGTGATTTACTGGACCCAAATGGTCATAAATGGTCATTCCGTACCCCAATATACAGCCACCATGCTAGCTTAGCCTAAGGATTATGCAAATATGTTATAGCCCTGATGCCAGTGCATTGAATTTTTCTGTCGCAGTAAGGCACTCTGCTTATTGCAGGTATGTATTTATATGAGTATACATTACTCACACCAGAGTACTACATATAATATATGATATATATGCACCACCATAAAAACCCGACAGTCGGTTTCCTGCAATGCGAGGACCTGGCATCCGATTATTGAACATCAAAACGTGTGCAATTATACATGTCTTTATCGCAACTACTTCGGTTATTAAAGAGCTGATAAAACCTTGTTTCAGTATAATATCAGCATGTCAATTATCTAGAGATGAACAATCATGAATATGACCAGTATTGTCTAGGAATTTTTAGAGTTAATGCATGAAATTTAGTTTTTCTTTGTTTTTGTAAGTTGAGCTAAAAGTCATATTATACCAAAAATTTTCCCTAGGGCATATGATAACATAGGGAAGTAGTTTTCCAAACATGAAATTTGCAAATGCTAGACGCAATTTTTGTGGCAACTAAATTTTGTCCAATCACGGTTTTGGCCTTCAAGACCGCTCAAGGCCAAATCCAGTAACATGGCTGAATGGGCCATACATGATTTCCTATTAGTGTCTAATAGTAACTAGGGGTCTACCTCTAAAGGTTTGCCAATAACAGAGTTAATCAGTGCTAAGAAATATTGGTAGAGAAAATCGTATGTATCATGTGCACATTATGTCAGTAACAATAAGGCCAATAAGTCCCAGGTATGGCACTTACCTAGAGATAACATTCATGAAATATGACCAGTATTGTCCAAGGCACGGATTATAGTTTTTCACAACTTTTTTCCATGAAGCCGAAGTGAAAAGGCATTACACCAAAAGTATCCCCCAGCATGTATAACCTAGGGAAGTTGTTTTCCAAGTCTGAAAGTTATCTACGAATATTTGACACCACTAGACCCATTTTATGGGGGCTAAGTGCTAAAATAATCTGATCCTGATTTTGACCTTCAATGTCACTCAAAGTCAAAATATAGTAGCATGGTTGAACTGGCTATATATGATCTCCTATTAGTGTCTATTACTTTCTCGTAGTAACTGGGGATCTATCTCTAATAGCTTGTTAAATATTGACTGTTAAAAAGTTTTAACGATAATCAGCAGTGGAATTTGTAGGAACCGTGTGCACACCATGTCAGCCAAAACCACACCAATGACTCCCAGAGAAGGTTCATACCTGGGTATAACATGTACATGAAATATGACATTGGCCAAACGTTTTTAGACTCAATGTGTGCAATATTTGTTTTTTACATTTTTCCACAAAATTGAACGAAAAATCACTCGACACAGAAAATTGCTCTCAGTGTGTGTTATAACCTAGACACGTCCTATTCCAAATATGAAAGCCACCCATAAACACTTGTCACTGTTAAGACCCAAATTTAGTGGAAGCTGGGAGCCAGCAAAATAAAAAAGAAAGGAAAATCAGGAAAAAAACTTGGACAAGACCGTAACACATCTCATCCTACGGAAGGGGTGCCTAATAATACTAATGCCTAATAACGTTTTTTTTAAGTATTAAGAACAAGATTTTTTCCAGCTTCCAGTGAAATTCTGAAGCCAATTTCTATACTGGTACTAAATATTTATAGGTTACTAGACTCGGAAGAGAAAGCAAAACTTTATCACATGCAATGTTATGTTACTGGTACACATATATCACATGTGCCGGTAATACTATTATAATTTTCCTATTTATCATGTTCACAGGCTCATAGCTATTACTAACCAGCTTATAATGTCCAAACCCTTAATTTTAATCTTTGATTGTGTGATTTTCAGATTTTTGATCGACCCAAACATGTTGGAGAGATTCATAAAGTACACTAGAAAGGTCCCTGGAATAAATGAACTCTTCACAAGCATAATTCTACCCAACTACTTGTCTAGGATTTGTGAATGAAGAACAAATGACAGGTGTTTTCCTTGGTTTTTTTTCCACGGCAATCACAAGACATTTAATCGTAAAAAGTTTTAAGAGTGGAAAAGCACTACCTGAAGTAGCCATACTCCATGCTATAGCACCTTTCTGATATGTGGTAGGAAGGTTTAACCTGAAGGCATGGACCCTCCTCTGGCAAAGCCTGGCAAACTGCAGCACAAACTGTAGGAAGCCAAGAGGGGTGCATCAAGACCCGGATATACATATATATGTGTATATATGTCAAGTTCCTATCGGCACCATAAGCTCCATCGAACTGAGTATGCTAGCTGTCCAAAAATATCTTAGTCGATATAGGCTCAATCTTGACTTCAGTATGTAAACAATCACCGAGGTAAGAATTTTTTTCTGCATTTTTTGGCTCAAGATATTTCCAGAAGCCAGCTACTGGTTTCGTCCTTTCTTGCTATAAGTTCCTGCAAATGTCAGGTGTACTAGCTAAGATATGCATGCCCTACGCTATATGTTTTGCGCACAGCAGTCCAAAGTTGCTAGATATACCATTTATAATTATGTCTATGCAATGATCTTATCACTGGACTGAAAAGACAAACCAAAGTCTCTATATCTTGGGTTCAACTGAATATCTACACATATTACTATCTACACATATTACTTTCAAATTTATGGCCAAGGGATGTGTCAATTTCGTACATGTAACATGCAGTATAGATGTACTTTCAGCTTAGAGATTTGCTGCAAACTAAACCACCAATACTATTTTATGCCAGCATTTTAAATTTCACATGACATTTTTCAGTTCTCCGGTTCTTCAATCTCTTCAGTTCACTAAACAAAACTCTTTGTGAAGGTATAGGTACGTCATGCCTCCTGCCCTTTCCCAAAAAAATGAAATAAGCCAAATCATGATTCTCAAGCACAAATCTTTTCCCAGACCTGGTCTAAGGTCTCAGAGGCTGCACGGAGCCCTAACAAATGTAATTTAACATGTTCCTTGAAGGCCAGGTGCCTTTAACTGTGCCGGTCTCATTGGCATGCGACATTTTTTCCCCTTCACGGTCCCATATGAAGCAGTGAATACTAAGTCCAGGGATCAGGTAGTTAGGATGAGTCCCATTTCCCTTTCCTCACCACATTATTAACTGGATTAGCCCTGTGCGGTGTTGGATCTTCATGGAAGGTTTAGCCTAACACCTATAAGACGAAATCTTTAAAACTACATGTTCCTTCACTGTAACCAAAGACTGATTCTTCAAATCAACATTAGTTCAAGATGTTGACTGCAAACAAAGACAAAATCTTCAAATGAACATTAGTTGACTGTAAACAATGAGAGAAGTTTCAAATTGACATTCAGGTTCATGGCGAACAAAGATGAAATCTTCAAATCAACATTAGTTCAATGTGCAAAGATGGAATCTTCAAAATGATGGTAGTTCACTGTAGTAGTAGTAATAGATTTATTTCGGAACGAAAGTGTACATAGTATAGAAAACATTCGAAATAGTGACACTGAAATAGCTTATTTCGTCCCAGGCTGAGACCGAAGCACTAGCTGTAACCATTCATTCACATCAAATATATAAATACACTGAGGTACATGAATGGTCGGTATCAGCCCATAAATGGTCGGTATCAGCCCATAACTGTGAAGAAATTAAGATGGAATCTTCAAATTAGCATGTATTTTAGTTCACCATGAACCAAAGATGCACAACATACTACCAGTAGTAAAAGACAATTTACCCGTATTCCTCCAACATAAATGCCATTCTTTCAATCTGAAATTTGTGAAGTTTACATGCTTCTAATCTAATACATGCTAACATGATTCAACCAATTGTACCTCCACAAAAGATACAATACTGGTGGTATGTGTAGCTTAGCTTTATTACTCTCCATTTTCAGGAACCCCTCAGAACCCCTCACATTTTGCCCTAATCATGAATGTGCTTCTGGGACCAGGTTCCGGAAGCATCTTAGGTCTAGAAGCAGACTTAAGTCCACTAATCACCTTGGCAACCATTGTATATTCCATGCTAAGCAGCTTAAGATCACCAATGGACTTAAGATTTTATTAACATACTGGCCTCTGGCACATAACAGCGGCTACAGATCCTACTATCACATGTCTGCTATTGTTCATTCATAAGAGCGCAGTGACAATGCCAGTTTTTGTGGGGATGACAATGAATTTGCCATGTAAGCCCCCAGCCCGGGATAATCCTTTATCATCCCCTCAATGCCCGGGTGTCGATCTCCTGCTAATCCATTCTCTGTCCTGTCGGGAGCCCAGTGGTCAAGCTCCAGGCCTCCGCCCAGGGGTTGTAGCCCCTAAGCCACCTGGATTGGCAAAGGCATGTGGATTTCATTTCGCCAATGGCCAGTTGTACCTGTGTGAGTCCAAT
>JAAUYG010111514.1_pt1 | contig 32705 bp, 30 predicted proteins | sample 7278091 | NCBI WGS metagenome assembly JAAUYG01 (sample SAMN14350201, study PRJNA611818) | marine sediment metagenome | isolation source: surface marine sediment (0.6m) | place: French Polynesia: Moorea | collected 2018-08 | reverse complement strand
CAGGTTCACTCTACCATTAGAGCCTCTGACAACTCACCAGGCTAGGGCATTTTCCCATTTCGAGCGTATTTATACTCAGGAGGCGAGGGCAAAATCTGCGAAAGTATAGATCAAATTATTGTTACAAAGTTACAAACATACTTTTTTGATTATTGAGAAAATTTCTGAGGGTATAGTTGACTCCAGGGTTGAGCTTGTTCTAGCTGAGATGCCAAAGTAATAATTGTTATCTCGGCGTTGGGTTTACCGACTAGTTGTACTCCTATTGGAACATTGTTACTATCAAAGCCAGCAGGAATATTAATTACGGGTTGTCCTGTAACGTTATAAGCTGGACAGGGTAAAATCCAATTGACAATCTGTTGAAAAGCATCTTCTGGACTTAAATCTGCCCAAGCACCAATTTTGATTGTTGGGTGCATATAGGTAGGGGCAATTAACACATCAATTTCAGTAAACAAACTAACCAGTTGTCTAGCAATTAACTGCATTTGGGTAACACCTTGTAAATATTCTCCTGCCGTGCCAGATTGAGTTAATACCCACTGATTCAGAGAGCTTAAGGCTTCTGGAGGAATTCCAGATGAAGCAACAGCAGTTGCCCAGACTGTTTTAAAAGGTTCGATTAAAGGAGTTAAATCGATCGCCTGAGGAATAACGGTGTGTCCCATGGTTTGTAGTTGTTGAACTATCTTAGCCACACTCTGCTGACATTCTGGGGCAGGTTCTCCTACAGGGGCTAAAGAAGTAGTAAAGCCAATTTTTAACGCTGGTAATGTCTGTTGAGTAGCCGCTAAGAAAGGAATTTCGGGATTGTCTAACCAATAGGGATCGCCAGTAATATAACCAGCCGCAATATCTAAAAATGCTGCCGCATCAGCAACAGTACGGGTTAAGGTGCCATGAGTCCCCAGTCCACTTAAACGATCGCCCACAGGGGCCAAGGAAATTCGTCCCCGACTCGGTTTAATTCCTACTAACCCACAACAGGCAGCAGGGCCTCTAATCGATCCTCCTCCATCTCCCCCCAAGGCAATGGAACATAACCCCGCAGCAACGGCAGAAGAAGAACCGCCACTTGAGCCACCAGGAGTATATTCTAGATTCCAGGGGTTACGAGTAGGTGCAAAACCTTCAGGTTCAGTGTAGGGAAAAGAAGCTAACTGGGAAGTGGCAGTTTTGCCTAAGATAATAAACCCTGCCTGTCTAATTTTAGTTATTACCCCTTCATCGTATGTCGCTATTTGGTCTTTAAGGGCAGCAACACCAAAGGTTATGGGCATATCTACCACAAATTTGCTGTCTTTAATGCCTATGGGTACGCCAAAAAAAGGTGGCAGATCGCTTGTGTCTGTGGTTTGAGCTAGCTGTTCGGTTTTTTGTTGGGCATCAGCGATCGCGCTTTCTTGAGCAACATGATAAAAACAACCCAAGAGAGGATTATATTTTTCGATCCGTGATAGATATAGTTCTGTTAACTCTAAAGGGGTAACCTGGCGATCGCGTATTAGTTGCGCTTGTTTTAGTGCAGAAGTAAATGCTAAATCGGTTAAGTTTTGGCAAGACATAGAGTAAATGGTTAATTGCTAATTGTTATACCACTATTAGGATCGAAGACAAATAATTGTTCTAAATCGAATTTTACGGCAAGGCGATCGCCTTTTCTTCCCTGCCAATAGGCATCTGTTAGCAAGTTAAGTACTAAATTGGATTCAGGGGCAATTGCTTTTACTAGGGTTTCTCTGCCTAAAGGCTCAACAACACTAACTTCTAAGTTTAAAGAATTTGGTTCATTTTTATCTGACTCAGAATGATGGAGTGCAATATGTTCGGGGCGAATGCCAATGTCAAATTTTTGTCCCTGACTCGGTTGTAATTGTTGTTTGAGGACAGAATTTAAGGGTATTGATTGATTATTAAAGATAATGAAGCGATCGCTATCATAAGTTGCAGGTAAAATATTCATTGGTGGATTACCCAAAAAACCAGCCACCATACTATTAGCAGGATGAGCATAAATAGCTTGAGGACTACCTATCTGCTGTACTTTGCCATCTTTTAACACTACTACGCGATCTGCTAAAGTCATCGCTTCTACTTGATCGTGAGTTACATAAATTGTCGTAATGCCTAAGCGTTGATGTAATTGTTTTAGTTCTGTCCTAGTGTCGTCTCGTAATTGGGCGTCTAAATTGGATAAGGGTTCATCTAGTAAAAATACTTGAGGCTTACGAGCGATCGCCCTACCTAAGGCTACTCGCTGTTGCTGTCCTCCCGATAGCTGTTTGGGCTTGCGTTTGAGCAAATATTCCATATCTAAAGAGCGGGCTACTTCTTGAATTCTATTGGCGATCGCCTGAGGGTTTTCTCGACGCATTTTCAAGCCAAATGCTATATTTTCGGCTACGCTCATGTGAGGATAAAGAGCATAATTTTGAAATACCATCGCCACGTCTCGCTGTCGTGCAGGTATATTGTTGACTAATTTCTCGCCAATATAGAGTTCGCCACGAGTAATAGATTCTAATCCAGCAATTGTTCTTAAAACCGTAGATTTACCACACCCAGAAGGGCCAACTAACACCCAAAAAGCATGGTCAGGAACTTTAAAAGTAATATCCTCAATTGCCATAACATTGCCAAATTGACGAGTAATTCCTTTTAGACTGACTTGAGCCATAAATCTTGAGCCATAAATTAAAGTAGTGAGCGATACACTAGTTTGTCGCTACCTAGAAAATTATACGTAATTAGACCATAAAAATACCTAGCATTGTTCATTATTGAAAACCGTTGCTACAATATGCTTGTTTTCTGAAGGTGTAAGAGCTAAGTATGTCTAGAACTTCGGCTATTTTACGCGATGGAATTATCCTCAATAATCGTTACCGAATTCTGAAAGAGATCGGTAGAGGAGGCTTTGGTAGAGCCTATTTAGCTGAGGATACCCACCGTTATCGGGAATTATGTGTCCTCAAGGAATTTGCTCCTCAAGTAAAAAGCGATCGCGAATTATCTAAAGCGGAAGATTTATTTGAACGAGAAGCAGGAATACTTTATAAACTCAAACATAAACAAATCCCTAAATTTGAGGCTTTGTTACAAACTCGTGTTGATGGTAAGCGAGCGCTTTTTTTGGTTCAGGAATATATTGAAGGAGAAAGTTATTGGGAATTATTAAAAAGAAAGGGAAAATTAACTGAAGTTGAAGTCACTAAAATGATTTGGGATTTACTTCCTGTATTAGATTATATTCATGCCTCTAAGTTAATTCATCGTGATATTTCACCAGATAATTTAATTCGTCGTGACTTGGATGGGAAGACTATCTTAATTGATTTTGGCTGTGTAAAAATTGCTGCTAATGCTGTGTCAAAATCCACGGGACAATCTATGACTTTGATTGGCAAAAAAGGTTATTCTCCAGATGAACAAATCCGTCGCGGTCAAGCCTTTCCCTGTAGCGATCTTTATTCTTTAGCCGCAACAGCAATAGTTTTGTTGACTGGTAAACAGCCAGATGAATTATACGACAGTCATCAAGGAAAATGGCATTGGGAATCTGAGGTTAGGGTCAGTTCTTCCCTGAAAAAAGTATTAAATAAAATGCTGGCTTATAAACCATGCGATCGTTATCAATCAGCTGATAGAGTTCGTCAAGTATTGAGTAAAGAAAGTAATTCAGTTGTCAATAGTTTTATCTCTCGTATTCGTACTTTAGTAGTTTCACCAGGAGACAACGACGACTCCACATATCCTACTAATTTTATTTCGGAAATTCATAGCAATATTTCTCGTATAAGCACCAAAAGCATAACTATTGCTCGCCAAGCTACTCGTTTTTCTACTACAGAAAATATTAAACAGATTCAACCTTGGCACTGGGGATTAATTACTGCTGGGGTTATTTTAATTCCAGGTTTAATTAGCTTTGCTCTTACCAAAAGTAGAATTCCCAATCATATTACTTCTAATTTTGATGGTAATTCAGATATTAATTCTATTAATAAAGCTGAGCAAAATTTACAACAAGAAATATATCAACGCATTCAATCTTTAGAGCTCGATCCTGGAGCTTTTTATAAACAGGTGGACACTCTTTTTCATCAACAATATCCAGAATTAAAAGGTGTACAACTAACTGAAAAAGTCGAGCATCAAAATTATCGTCAAGTTTGGTATGAAATTGCTACTAGTTTATTAAATAAGCAAGAGAAAAATAGTAAATTAAGTGAATAAATCTTGAAATCACTTATTACTAATTTTAGCTAAAGACTGGGTATCAAATCGTTGCCACCATTCTCTTAATTCAGTATTTTCAATATTAAACCCCTCAATTTCTACCAAAAATCTACTATTTACTAGTAAATTTAAGCTACCTTCTTTACTAGCGTATGTATATTCTTCTCGCCCTGGAATATCGCCAATTTTAATACCTTTATTATAACCGTTCGTTGACTCTTGACTAAATTCTGTAGTTAATAAAAAAGGCATATATAAAGCAGAATTAAATGCCCAATCAAAGATACTAACTTTTATTTGTTTATCATCTTGGAAATAGCTTTGATGAACTTGAGAAATACTATGGTTACCAAAAGAGTTAGTTTCACCCTTGGGTTTTTCTGCTGTCCAACCTTGAGGAGCTTCAGGTAAATATTCCAGTAGTTCTTTTAAAGAAATGGGTTCAACTGGTTCTTTATTAGCTATTTCTTGTTGAATATTATTAACATTTTTGCCTATTTCAATGACTTTTTGAATAGCTTCCACAGGATTTTTATTAATATCAATTCCCTCTTCTACTTGAGGAATTTCTGATTTTGAGCTTTCACTATCACTACAGGCAACTAGCATAATTGAAACTATGATTACCCATAAAGTATACTTAGCGCTCGCGTACCATGGGCTTCGCCCAATCGCCAAAAGAAAGTTGTTAACAATAATTTTCATAACTTAGTAAAAAAATACAATACATAGTAGTTCTCAAGTTAATAAAGATTATTTCCAGATCTAATTATCTATTATCTAATTACTTATTACTTGATTCCATCAAGGTTAATTCTATTTAAGCGAGAATTACTATAATAGTTTTAGTTAGTTTATATGTTTTATCTCGATCGATATATATAGCTAAACTGTATCTAATATAGCAATTTTATCTGAAGTTAAATAGTAGATAAAAGTAGATCGATTAGAAAATCTTAGTTTTCTTCTGGCTAAAATAGCGTTACTGCTATCACTAAATAGTTAACAAAATGAGCCAAAAAAAATGAGCCAAAAAAAAGAAACTACGGTGTTATTGTTATCCTTACTAATAACTATAGGTACAGTATCAGGTGGCATATGGTGGTTAACTCAAAAGCCAAAAATTCCAATTTCTGTAATTACTTCTAATAAATCTGGCGATACTTCTAAAATACCAACAACCTTTAACTCAGATCTAATCAGTGCGGGAAATAGAATTTTAGTTAATCAAAATAGTACCCAAGAAAAGCAACTGGCAGCAAAAGCGATCGCCAAAAAAAATTACTCCGAAGCCGTATCCCAACTGCAACAATCTTTAAACAAACAGCGCAACGATCCTGAAGCTCTAATTTATCTGAATAATGCTCGTATTGGTGATGCTCAATCTTATAGTATTGCCGTACCTGTACCCATTGGTACGGAAATGACAACAGCCAAAGAAATCCTCAGGGGTGTTGCTCAAGCGCAGGATGAAATTAATCAGCAAGGAGGTATTAATGGTATTCCTTTAAAAGTAATTCTGATCGACGATCGTAATAACCCCGAAACCGCTAAACAGATCGCCCACAATTTGGTCGGGAATCAAGATATTCTTGGAGTTGTGGGGCATTTTGCCAGTGGTGTGACATTAGCTACTGCACCTATCTATCAAGATAATGGCTTAGTTGCTATTTCCCCTACTAGCACCTCCGTCTCTATTTCTGGCGCAGGAAATTATATCTTTCGTACTGTACCTAGCGATCGCTTTACGAGCAATGCTTTAGCTCAATATTTTTTGTCACAACTTAATAAGCATCAAGCGGCGGTTGTTTATAATTCTCAAAGTGCTTATAGTACTTCCCTTAGAGATACCTTCACTACCGATATTTTAAGTAATGGAGGAGCTATTGTTACCGAAGCTGACTTATCCAAAGCTAATTTTAATCCTGCCGATATACTCCAAGAAGCACATAGCCAGGGGGCAGAAGTATTAGTATTCTTAAATGATTCGACAACTGTGAATAAGGCTTTTTTGCTGATGCAGGTAAATAATCGTCAGTTACCCATGTTAGGCGGTGATAGTATTTATAAACCTCAAACATTGCAAGTTGTGGGAGAAAAGGTGGTGGATTTAGTTTTGGGTGTACCTTGGCATATCTTTGGTAATATCAACTCTGATTTTCCTACCGCAGCACGTCGTCTTTGGGGAGGAGATGTCAACTGGCGTACAGCAATGGCTTATGACGCAACGAAAGCTTTAGTTTCAGGGCTCAAAAATAATCCTAGTCGCCAGGGAATACAAGAAACTTTATCTCAATCAGGCTTTTCATTCGAAGGTGCATCAGGAACAGTTAAATTTTTAGCTTCAGGCGATCGCAATCAAGGGGTACAACTAGTTAAAGTGCAACCAGGGAATCGTTCTCCCTTTGGCTATGATTTTGTTCCTCTAGAGTAAGCTGTCAAATATTTATCAGGTATTTAAATGACATACTATCAACAGACTATTAAATTCTTATCTACGCTACGATATTTCAACAACATATGACAGCGATCGCAGTCAGATTTAATAATAGCTAGTATGCTCAGACTATAGCAAGCAAAAATTAATAACTAACTAAAAAACCAGAATCTTAATCATAAAATATGAATAATGTTACTCAATATTATGCAATTCTGGGAATTAAACATACCGCATCTCCAGAAGCAACTAAAAAAGCTTATCGTAATTTAGCTAAAATTTGGCATCCAGATCGTTATATTAATAACCCCGTTCTTCGAGAAAAAGCTGAAATAGAAATTAAAAAAATTAATCAAGCCTATGCGATAATTAAAGCTTTTCAAGCAGAAAATACGAGAGCATCTATTAAACAAGAGATTAATCATAGTCCCCATGCAACAGTTTCCAAAACTCAAAATACACCAGAGTTTTACTATCAGCAGGGTGTTGACTATGCCAACTCTCAAAATTACCAAGACGCTTTAATTAGTTTGGCTCAAGCTATTAAGCTAAATGCCGATTATCTAGAAGCATATCAATATCGAGGTTTTATTTTATCGAAGCTAGGTTATGAATATCGAGCCGATGCAGAGTTTAAGAAAGCACATCAAATTAAAGTAAAGTATAAAATCAAAAAATCTTCTAAAAAGTATACTCCTCAAGCTTATATTAATCGAGAAGATACCACTGAAGCTACGGTTAAAACGTAAAGTGATAATATAGCAATTCTTATACTCGTGAGGTACAGTTCAAATTTTCTTCTTCCTTCTTCCTTTCAAAGACCATCTTGTACCTCATAACTATGAAAAACGCTATAATCACTACTCCATGATACATTGAGCATCTAAAAGAACTAATGTTGCTGTTTGGAAGACATTACATCGATCTATTTTGTTAGATAAAATAGATTCTTGTGTTTGTTTAACATTAGAAATTGCCTTATTTGTCTCTGGTTGAAACTGTTCTAACCAGGAATTATCGCTTAAATATTCCACTCTAAATGCATCTTTGTCTAGTAGCCATAGATCGATGTTGTATTTCTGAATAAACTTATTTACCTCTGCTTGATTGAGACTATATTGAGCTTCGATCAGATCTTTTGTTCTTTGACGAATTGGCTGATAGTAATCAAGATGATAGGGAATGCTATATTCTTTGGCGACTAAAACTGAACGTTGGGCAAAGCTAGGGATAAAGTCGGCTTCTCTACTCAGGCTAGCAATGAGAATATCTTTAGGTTGCTGTTGCAAAAATTGATAAAGTTCTGGGTTGTCTCCTCTAACGTAACCCAGTCGATAGGGACGAGATTGAACATTATAGGTAGGATATAACAATACGCCAATCGCGATCGCTGTAATTAGAGGCTGGAGAATTTTTTGGTATCGAGTAATCTTATGAGTGATTGTATCAAGAAGTATGGTTAGGGTTATTCCATTAGCTAAAGCAATAATAATTCTCCAAGTATGTTGGGAATAACGAGCGGGTAAATGTAACGTAAAAAGTAGTAGATGGGATAAACAAAATAAACCGAAAGAAGCTAACAGTATTTGCCAGATAATTTTAGCTCGCTTATTAATTTTATTAACTAAAGGAAACCTAACGGGATACCTGATTATTAAAGGTAAAAATAAGCCAATCGAAAACAAGATAACATATTGCCATTCATACGGAAAAAATCCACTTCTTTTGCCCGATAGCCAAAAAGAGAAGGGATTATCTAAGAAAAACTCGCTTCTTCCTCCTGAATAAAATTCAGGCATTTGCTTGGCTGTTTCTAAGTTGATAACCTGATTAAAATCGGCAGTTTGCAATTTATAAATAGCTAGTATGCTGACTGCTACAATCAATCCTATTAAATAAAAATATCGCGATTGGGCGAAGCCCACGCTACGCGATCGCTTCTGGGTAATTAAATTAATACTCAGGATACCTGCGGAGATTAATACTGTCTGGGGATAAAATAAACCTTGGAGAATAATAAATAATAAACAAGGTAATAATTTCTGCCGCAATAAATAGTAAATAAAGCCTAAAAATAAAACATAAAAAAAAGCCCTAGGTGTACCAGAAACTAGATCATCTAACAGCCAAAGATTTTGATTTAAGAGCAAACTTACCAAAAAACCAGCAAAAGGAAGAGGAAAAATAGTAACAGTTACTAAAAAAATATAAATACTATTAGCGACACCCAGCAAGACAGGAAGTATTTTGTTAAATAAAAATGGTTCAATACCCAAAAAATTAGCCAACCAATAGACAAACTTGTAGCCCAAGGGAGCAACAGAGCGGAAATAATCTGCAATCAAATCATCAGGAAATAAATTGCTATCGCTCAATTGTTGTAACCAAAAAACGTGCTGTCTAGCATCATCTTGGATAATATAATCAGACTGAAAAGCTAACTTTAATCCAGATAAACTAAATAAGATTGCGGCAAAAATACTAGCAGCCAACCAAAAATTATATTTTTTAATTTTTAATCTCCAATTAAAAATAAACAATCAAAAATCTAAAAATTATTAATCAAAACGTCAGTTCGATGAAACTAGAAATTTCGTAATTCATAACTTGAGAGATACTTGCATTCCCTATTATTTCATGAGAAAAATTATAACTCCGTTGCGTAGCTTTTCGCGAGCGCGAATACTCCAAACTCCGAACTCCGAACTCCGAACTCCGAACTCCGAACTCCGAACTTACGTTAATCAAAGTTATTGACTCAAAGCCCTGAGAAACTTCTGTAAATTACCTAAAAAATTAGGTTTTTTCCGTGGTGAAGTACTTTCGTTAGTTTCGCCTTCAGGATTAGTTAACTTAATCATCAGACGTTCCAAATCTTCTCCCATTGGTTTACTACTCAATTCTGTGGCTAATTCATAACCTGATTCCTTTTCCAACCAAATTTGCCAAAGAGAGGGATGACAACGCAAAATAGCACCCCCTGCAATTGGACGCAGATAATAACAAGAGTAAATATTTTTAATAAAGCGATCGCGCAACTTTCTGGCAGCCAAACCAATACCCACTACTGCTACATCTTCTAGTTGAGGAATAAGAAAGATAACAGGGCGATCTCCAGCTAGATTACTTAATTTCTCGGCGCGCTCAACCTCTACCGAAGAAGGACAAGCCACAATAAAAATTTCATCTTCTGGTGAAATATGGGTCTCAATAGGAGTAAAACGACTACCCATATCAGTCACCTGAAAAGGCTTTTCGCCCCAATTTCGTTTAGCCAGGGCTGCTGCCCCTGTATCAGGGAACATTACTTTAACCCCAGAACCATAATCAGCAAAAATACCAGCAAATTCTAGGGCTAATGCCTCAGATTGTAAAGCAATTTCGGGAATGACTAATTCGACTTGAATCAGTTTATAGCCATCGGCGATCGCCGCTTGAGTAGCTTCTTTTGCCTGTTCAACTGCTGCGTCTAGGGTTTCAGGGAAAGTGTTCATAAAAAAATATTAACAGAAATCAATTTTATTGTAGCGATCGATGCCTCCGTTAATTGCTAAGTGTTCTTACAGAGTCAATTATGACGGGGTGTACAAAGCTCCCTCAAAGTCATTTGAATTCAGAAAAGGCGATCAAGGGATTATCAGCCTTGAGCAATTGCTGAAGCTGTTCTGATGCTGCTGATTGCTGGCGAACTACCGCATCGATAAATAAACTAATTGTAGAAGCCATCACTAAACGGATTTCATTTTCTGGTTGAGTGGGAGGAAAATCTAAAGCCGCAACTTCTAAAGTAGAATCAAGACGATCGGCAATAGAAAAGTGATTTGCGCCTTCTAAGACAACCAAACAAGAATCATCTCGTCCTCCAGAAATAGCTTCTTTGAAAGTGCGTATAACAGGAGTTGCTGTGGTCTCCCATTTACTCATGCCATATCTATGGCTGTTTTTTGCAATTACGCCATCGCGAGTACCTCCGAGCAAAAGCATTGGTACAGAAGAAGGTAAAGGTAAAATAGTACCTTGAGGGTATCCTAATTGTATAGCAGCAGCAGAGTGCGCACCATAACTAAAAGCAGCAGCTACTTGACTAAAAAACTTCGGCTCAGCATTTTCTAAAGCTATTCTGCCACCAGCAGAATGTCCACCTAAAACAATCTTTTGCAGATCTAACAGGCCTGCTAGTATGCCTTCAGACTGCAAATTCTCTAATTCCGCTAAAAGTATAGGTAAAGCCGAAGCAGAGGGAATAGTACCATAGACCTCAGGTGAAAATGTAGCCAGATTGACACCAGGAGTAAGTGCAATGCTCCCAGGAATATTTTCTGCTAGCCAGTCAAATAAAATTACCACCAGTCCACGAGTAGTCAACTTCAAAGCCAACCATTCATACATTGCTAAACTACAGTTGATACCATTGAAAAAAATTACTACTGGAAAAGGAGCTTTGTCATGAGCGGCAGGATTGGAAGAGGAAGGTTGTTGACTATTTGAGGTTGATCCTGGATAAAATACTTTAAAATGTATCGTATCATAAGGCGGTTGAGCGCTCTCAACTTTAGTGGCTCTCCAAAAAGCTTTAATAATCATCAGCAATTACATTGAGCTATACCGTAAGTATAAAATAGATGTGTAAGTGCGCAGATATATGAATTGAGTTATTTATCAATTGGTAGTTAATTAGTAATTTTTATCTATCAAATGTTAGGATTGTGCCAAATTTAGCTAAAAAAACTGATGCTTGCTACTACCAACTCGCCACAAATTAGTGCTATTACCACTAATAATTTACTAGTAGTTTTTGCTGAGTTTCTGGATATAGACGTGAGTGCAGGAGATGCAGCAGAAGACACCCTTAAAACCTATAAACGCCAGCTACAGCAATTTCTCAGTTGGTGCGATCGCTGTCAGTTAAATCCAGTAGTAATAGTCAAAGATGACATCAAAAAATACCGTCGCTGGATGATTAACCAAAAAGGCTATAAACCAGCCACCATTGCCTTAAAATTAGCGGTAGTTCGTCGCTTTTATCAGGCTGCGGTAGAAAAAGGACTAATTGCGATTAATCCTGCTGCGGGAGTTAAACCACCCAGGGAAAAATGCGATCCAGCAGCAAAAATTACCTATTTAGAACAGGTAGAAGTGGAAACTTTGCTATCTGCCATACCCAACGATGGTACGTTAAAATCTGCTAGGGATAAAGCCCTGTTAGCAATTATGGTATTAGAGGGAACACGCACCGTTGAATTACACAGTGCCAATATTTCTAGTTTGGTTAGACAGGGGAGAAATCTAGGTGTTCGAGTAGAAGGGAAAAGAAGTATTCGAGTTGTCCCTCTCACTCCCGATATTGCTAATCTTTTAGTTAACTATCTACATCTTAGAGAAACCAAAGGGGAAGTATTAAAACCAACTAGACCATTATTTATCGCTGTAGGTAATAATTCACGAGGAAAAAGAATCTCCCGTCGCGGTATCAGATCTGTTGTTGATAAATATCTCAAGCAAGCTTCCCTTAAGCATACTCCTGGTAGAACTATCTCTGCTCATAGCCTAAGACATACTGCTGGTACATTAGCTCTACGTTCAGGGGCAGATCTACGCCAAGTACAAGATTTATTAGGACATAGCGATCCTCGTACCACATGTATTTACGCTCACGTAGGCGATCGCTGGGAAAACAATCCTGCGCTCAAACTCAATATAGATATTCCTGTTCTCTAAAAATAATAAAATCTGAGGAGTAAAACTGTAGATGTCTGAATTTGATGTCTTCCTTTGTCACAATAGCCAAGATAAACCAGAAGTCAAAAAAATTGCTCGACAACTTCAGCAAGAAGGACTTAAACCTTGGCTAGATGAATGGGAATTGCGACCTGGCTTATCTTGGCAAGAGTTACTAGAAGAGCAGATTGAAGATATTAAAACGGCTGCGGTTTTTGTCGGTAGTAGTGGCTTGGGACCTTGGCAAAAGCGGGAAATGAGAGCTTTTTTAAGTGAATTTGTTGATAGAGGGTGTCCAGTTATTCCAGTATTGCTAGAAAATGCTCCCCAAAAGCCGAAACTGCCAATCTTTCTTAAAGCCATGACTTGGGTTGATTTTCGTCGTCGAGAATCTAATCCAATGGGGAAATTAGTTTGGGGAGTTACTGGAAATAAACCTGTTGATTTTAATACTCCTATAAGTGAAACAGTTACGCCAGAAAAAGGTCAAGCTCAATCTTTCACTGAAGATTTGGGTAATGGTATTACTCTAGAGATGATCTCTATTCCTGGTGGCAGTTTTATGATGGGTTCGCCAGAAGGTGAAGGGGACAGTTACGAAAAACCACAACATGAAGTAATAGTTCAAGACTTTTTCATAGGTAAATATCCCATTACCCAGGCACAGTATAAACAGGTGATGAGTAAAAATCTTTCTAACTTCAAAGGTGATGACCGTCCTGTAGAGACTGTTTCTTGGCAAGATGCAGAAGAATTTTGCCAAAGTCTATCGAGACAAACTGGAAAAAAATATAGATTACCGACCGAAGCGGAATGGGAATATGCTTGTCGTGCAGGTACAACTACCCAATATCATTTTGGTCAGGCTATTACAGATAAGCTAGCCAATTACGGTCGTAATGTTGGTCAAACCACCTCTGTTGGTCAATTTCCGCCTAATGCCTTTGGTTTATACGATATGCACGGAAACGTTTGGGAATGGTGTCAAGATGACTGGCATAATAACTATGAAGGCGCACCAACTAATGGCAGTCCATGGTTATCAGAGAATAGTAGTAATAAATTAATACGTGGTGGTTCATGGAACGACGATCCTTTCTGCCGTTCAGCGATTCGCAACTACACTTCGCGCGATGCCCGTAGCAGCGATCTCGGTTTCCGTGTTGTGTGTGTCGTCCCCAGGACTACATAGCCCTTTGCCCTCTTTGCCTTTTTGCCCTTTGGCTCGGAAAAATTTTTTTGTATGATATTTGCTACTTATATACTACAATAAAACTAACCGATTTATTATTACATGTAGGGGCGAACGGCCGTTCGCCCCTACATTCCACACCCATCATCCCTTTTTTGACTGGTATTGTTTGAACTAACTCCGATTCCAAATAGTCACCCCGCCTGGTTTATCAATTAAAGTAATACCTTGAGCTTGTAATTCATCTCTCAGGCGATCGCTTTCAGCGTAGTTTTTATTCTTTCTGGCTTCATTACGCTGCTGTACTAAAGCCTCGATTTGAGCGTCACTAATACCACCAGTACTATTACTATTAGTTTCTTCTGGCTGCACTGCAAAACCCAGTATTCCAGCAAGTTCAATTAAGGTTTGCCATTGTGCTGCCAACTCTTGACTAGCAGTTTTAGTTTTACCCTCATGAACTAAGATATTACCTTCCCTAATCAAATTCTTGGCAATTTCAAACAAGACAGCTAAACCACCTGCAAAGTTAAAGTCGTCATCCACCGCTTCTTTAAATCTAGTGATTAATTCTCCACTTTGAGAGGAAGCATTAGAGGGAATAGAAAATCCTAACTGTTTGCCATACTGATAACCAAATAATAATCCTTCTTTTAAAGTTTCCCAACTATTAGTAGCAGTGGCTAAAGCTTCTTCGGTAAAGTCTAAAGGCTTACGATATTGAGTCTGCAAAATAAACAACCGTACTGCCATTGGCTCAAATTTATCTAGCAGTTCACGGATGGTAATAAAGTTACCTAAAGACTTAGACATCTTTTTCCCTTCCACAATAATCATGCCATTGTGCAGCCAGTAATTAGACAAGGGTTTACCCGTCACCGCTTCTGATTGGGCAATCTCATTCTCATGATGGGGAAAAGTTAAATCTCCCCCGCCGACATGAATATCAATTGTTTCTCCCAGCCTTTCTCGAACCATCGCTGAACATTCAATATGCCAGCCAGGGCGACCATTTCCCCAAGGAGATTCCCAAGCTGGTTCACCTTCTTTGGCAGCTTTCCAGAGGGCAAAATCGAAGGGATATTGCTTCTTACTAGCTTCAGGATCTTCTACCCCAACTCTACCACTAGCCCCTGCCTGTAAATCTTCTAGTTTTCTGCCCGATAATTTGCCATATTCAGGAAACTTCTGTACAGAATAATAAACATCTCCTTCAGCAGGATAGGCAAAACCCTTTTGTTCTAATTCTGAAACCAAACGCTTAATTCCATCTAGAGTATGGGTGGCGCGGGGATAGGCATCAGCTTTGCCCACTCCCAAATGTTCCATATCTTCAAAATATGCCGCGATGAATTTCTCAGAAACAGCTTCCATGGATGTTCCTTCTTGCCTAGCGCGGTTGAGAATCTTGTCGTCAATATCAGTAAAGTTCTGAATATACTGCACTTCGTAACCACACCACTTGAGATAGCGACGTACCACATCCCAGACTAAACAAGTTCTAGCATGACCAAGATGGCAATAATCATAAACAGTTATACCACAGCAATACATCCGCACCTTATTCTTTTCAAGAGTTTGAAACGTTTCCTTGCTACGGGTGAGGGTATTGTATACAGATAAGGTCATGACAGTTGTTAAAGTTGGAGTATGATTGCAGACACGCAAATATTAATGTAGAGAACAGGGGCGATCTCAGTCAACAGTCTGATAATTAATTAACTATTTTAATAAATTATTATTTTTAATTATTATTTACTAATTACTTCGAGTTATTTCCAATTATTTTCCGCTCTTTGCAACACATAGGCAGCAACATCTTCTATTTCTTGGGTGCTAAGTTTATCACCGTAAGCTGACATATTGTTCTTCCCATTAGTTACCAGTAGGGCGATCGCTTTTTGGGTGTCTACTTTATTTCTGTGGAGAGCTTTTGACTTCAGGTTTCTCCGTCGTCGGACAATATTACCACCCTTAGCATGACACCCAGCACAATTAGCCTTAAATACTGCTGCACCATGATCGATGTTTGGCATAATATCGGCAACGGCAGGAGAACTAATAGAGTTTAATAAAATAAATAAAGCCAGAGCAAGTATAGTAATAATTTTTTGCACCATCATAACCTTCCTAAATTGACAGTTATATGTTGGGTTGTTGGATTATGCGATCAGCTTTGCTAGTACGCTCCGCGTAATCGCCAACCCAACTTAGAATAGCGTAGAGCTTTTGATTAAAACTGGCTAATTTCAGGTTTACCGTCTTTAATTTTGCCGACTAAGACAATATCAGCTACACCAACAAACAAGCCATTTTCCAAGACTCCAGGAAAATTATTAATGGTTTTTTCTAATTCAGCAGGGTTGTCAATGTGATCGAATTTAACATCAATTACCAGGTTACCCTGGTCTGTAACCACTGGCCCAGCTTTTTTAACTCCCATACGTAGTTCGGGTTTGCCTCCCAACCGCTCTAAACTTCGCATTACGGGGGCAACTGCCATGGGAATAACCTCTACGGGTAACAAGAAGGTTGAACCCAGCTTATCAACCAATTTACCTCCATCAACCACCACAATAAATTCTTTGGCTAAAGAGTCTACCACCTTTTCCCGAGTATGAGCTGCGCCACCACCTTTAATGAGGTTTTTTTGTGGATCTACTTCATCTGCACCGTCGATCGCAATATCAATATGGTCGATCGCATCGAGAGTAACCAGAGGTATTTTATATTCTTTAGCTAATACTTCTGCCTGAAATGAAGTGGGAACACCCACAATATCCTTGATTTCGCCTTTTGCCAAGCGATCGCCAATATACTCAATAGCATAAGCCGCAGTTGAACCCGATCCTAGTCCGACAATAGAGTCTGATTTAACACGGGCAGCCGCAGCCTTACCTACTTCTTGCTTCATAGTTTTGACAGGATCGCTCATTGATTTTATCTCCGTATATTGTCTTAGGTATTTAACAATTAGCTGTTCTAATCTGGGACTTATTTTCTCAGATATCCGCCACAAAGAATAACAAACTGATGTTTTTTCCCTATCGTATGACCAAAAGAGTTCGGAGTTCGGAGTTCAAAGTTCGGAGTTCGGAGTTCGGAGTTCGGTTAGAAGCCTCTCCCAGAGGAGAAAGTGGTTTGGGAAAGGTACAAGGGGAATTCCAAACCATTTCAACTTTGAACTACGATTTAAAAACTCAAGGGCAGGTACATTTCGCACCTTTATACTCCCCGCCGAACTAGAGCGAAGCGAGTTTGACCAAAAAAACGTTTGACCAAAAAAACTACGGTGTACAATTTCTCTCCAGTTTCTTGTAGAGCTATTGCCACCGTTTTAAAAGCTAACAGCTAATAGCTAAAAGCTAACAGCTAATAGCTACAAACAGTATTATTCTCAAATTAATACTTCCTCAAAAGCTTAATTATTAGCAGAAGCTAGCATTTCTTTTAGTTTTGCCAACTCATCTGCCCAACGAGGATCGGGTTGAATACTGCCCTGTTGTTTCTGTGTGCTGCTTTGTTTTTTACTGCGCTTATTATTATTGTTACCACCTTTGCGTTTAGGAGCTTCTCCAGCTTCAGCAGATGCACCGCCTTCATCTCCCTTAGAACGAGGTAACGCCTTTTCAATTTTTAAAGAGCTATCCATAAAGGACTGACCATTGTATTTTTCAATAAATTTATCAGCAACTTCATCACTCTCGACAGTCACAAAAGCAAAACCGCGACATTTCCCTGTTTTACGATCTTTGATCACTTTAGTAGAAACTTGTTGTCCCTCCTCAGTAAACATATTGGCTAAAGCATCGCGATCGATTTCTTCTTTTGGTAAGTTACCTACATATAAACGAATAGACATGAAACTACATCTCCCAAGCTAATTGAATTCCAAAATAGTGTGCAGAGCGAACGCTTTTCTGATGGCAACTACGCCAAAATACAATAAATTATCCAAAAGCTTTTTTTATAGATGGCTCTTTTGGTGAACTACTTTAACTTTACACAACTATTGACCATGCCAAAACAAATACTTACTTCCACCTTGATTATTCTAGAAAAGTAAAATTGCATCTTGGAATGTACCAGTTATTTAATATGACTTTAATCTGATTAATTATTGCCCCAGTAGTTTTACAAAACATCTGTTAACGAAAAACGCCAATCAAATAAATTTAAAAAATTGAATCTTATTTTAAATTCTGCACCACTTCTAATTATTACAGAACGTTTACACTATTCACCAATTTATTCGATTATTTTATTATTTTTTTTTGGGCGATCGCCACCTTCACCAGAAATCCCCCTTAATAATTGACAATTAGCTATCATTAGAAATATAAATGGAGGTAAAATGTCAATCAATTGTTACATTTGCTTACACTAAATTCGAGAACGCTTATTATTTCTTTAATTCAAAGATAGGAGTTTGCACTTATGTCAAATCAAATGAAGCTATCTCTAGAGCAACAGTTTAATATTCGCTCTTTTGAGACTCAAGTCAAAGGGATGAGCCACGAACAGGCTCAAGAATTTCTAGTCAAACTATATGAACAAATGTTAATGAGGGACAATATGTATAAAGACTTTATTCGGCATCAATGGGGAATAGACTCTCCTCCTCGAGTGTAACTATAGGTTAGCTTGAAGTCGGTCATGAGGCCTCCTTCTCTTGCTAGTTTCCACAGAAACAGGCTGGGGATGTTGGGGTTAGGATGGCAAGCAAAAGCTAAGATAATTAAGATTATAGAGACTGGCAAGACTTTTTTTGTTAGTGTAAAAAAAAAGAGATTTGCCCTTAGCTCGTATGTTTCAAAGTTGCTTAATCTGCACAGATTTTACCGATGGTTTATACCGCTTCATTGATTGCGTTCCTGAGTTAGCTCGATGTGGTTTAAAAAAAATTGTCTTCTTCCACAGTGTTCCTCTTTGGGAAGAAGGAGAAGTACCCAGAATAGATGAAGAGAAGGTAGAGCAAGCCCAGCAACGTCTGCAAAAAGCTTTAACTAATGTCCCCTCAGAATTGGATGTTCAAGTAGAAGTCCTTTCAGGTAAACCTCTAGATACAATTCCCAGAGTCTTGAAGAAACATTCTATAGATGTAATCATGACGGGAACTCCTATTAAAAGCTTACTACAAGAGAAATTTTTTGGTAGCACTAGTACAGGACTGGCGAAGATTACCAGCCAACCCCTCAACATTATTCGTCCAGAACTAATTACTACTTATACTATAGAAGAATTGGCTTTACGTTGTCAGCATCTGTGGCGTTATATACTTATTCCCTACAACGACAGTGAAACTGCCCATTACTTAATTGAAGAAATCAAAAAATATGCGAGCGATCGCTCTGAGAATTCTTTGAAGCAATGTATGTTAATGTCAGTAATTGATGACTGTGGTAGAAAGTCAATGTTGGCAGAAGAGCGTGCCAAAGAGGCAGAGGCTAAATTAAAATCAGTCAAGGCAGAATTAGAAGCATTAGATCTTGAGGTGAACACTCTCGTAAAACAAGGTAATCCTTTACAGGAAATTACTACCGCCGCCCTAGACTTTGACATTAGCGCGATCGCCATTGCTACAGATTATCGTAATAGTCTTTTACAGTGGACGGTTCGTAGTTTCGCCAATGACTTGATGCGTACTAGCTGGTTCCCCGTTTTGCTATTCTCACCTAAAAAATGATCGATCGATTTTGTTTCTTTAATTATTTATCAAAGAGCAGTCGCTTAGCTACGGGTTGCGTAATCGCTCTTATAGATTTTCCATTTAACAAATAGGACTTAATGTCATCTTTTGATTTTTTTCAGCACTGGTATCCTCTATTACCTATAGAAGATATCGAGCCTCAAAAACCAACTACTGCTACTTTGCTAGGAATTCCTCTGGTAATTTGGAAGTCACCTTCGTCTCTTGCGTATCAAGTATTTTTAGATCGCTGCCCCCATCGTCTCGCACCACTGAGTGAAGGGAAAATCGACGATCAGACAGGCAATCTAATGTGTAGCTATACTACTTAACCCCTCGCTGGTGGGATCATTTGCAAAATCGCAATTTAATTTTAGATGGAGACATGGTTTTACTCCATCAACAAGAAAGTTTTTTGCAAGATAACAGTTGGAAAGACGCTTATAAAATGCCGACAAGTGCCGATCGCTTGGTGATAGAATTCCTTAAATGGTTCGATCGTTATTGTGAGGGAAAAATACCTTGGGATAAAGTTGGTGTTGCGACTACTCCTAAATCTACCTTCTTTCCCCCTCGCGAGGTATTACTCGATCGCTATCATCAGCATACCCAACATTGCAGCAGTTGCCGAAATGCACTAAAGACAATCAAGTTTTGGCAATGGATACTGTTGACTTATAGTTAACTTACTTTATCGCCACTGTTTCCCTGGTGGCAGTATTGCCCGATAATTTAAGAATTAGCTGGGGTTTATGGCTAACGCTCTCTGCGCTTTTCGGCTTAGGAGTTGCTGCTGTACTTAAATTCTGGTTGATGCCAAAGTTTTACTTTGTTGACTACGTGCATTCAGAAAGATAGAAAAGATAGAAACGATTCAAATTACTCTTCTTCGCTATTCCATTTTGTAGATTCTTCTGCTGCCTTAAATTGGCGTTTTTTCTTAGGCTTGGGTTTGGGTAAGAGTTCTAATTGTCGATGCTGGGGTTGATTTGAATCTGAATCACCGCGACGACGTTCGGAGGTTCTTTCTTCACTGGTGTTTTCGGTGACAACTTCGTAGAGGATCGCCTGTTTGTTGCTGGTGTTACCTTTTCTTAGTACCCTACCTAGTCTTTGAATATATTCTCTGGTTGAACCTGTACCAGATAAGATAATAGCGATTCGGGCATTGGGGACATCTACTCCTTCATTGAGTACATGAGAGGCGACTAAGGTTTTGTATTCTCCTGCTTTAAATTTGCTTAGGATATCATGACGCTCTTTTACTGCTGTTTGGTAGGTGATAGCAGGAATAAGAAATTGCTGGGAAATCCGATAAACTGTGGCATTATCGTTGGTAAAAATTAAAATACGTTCTACTTGGTGTTTTTCAATTAAATCAATTAAGACACGGAATTTAGCATCTGTACCCAAGGCTATTTCTTTGGCTTCCCTGTGGGCTAACATCGCTTTTCTACCCTGAGGAGATCGCGCACTGGCTTGCACAAATAGCTGCCATCCTTGAAGACTGCCTAAAGATATATTGGATTGACGCAGGAATTTACGCCTAATAGCGATCGCTTCATTATATTTTTTTTGTTCTTGTTCTGATAGTTTTACTCTAATTTGAACTATTTTATGATCTGCTAAAGCACGTCCAGAAAGTTGTTCAGGGGTTTTACGGTAGATAATTTTACCAATCAAGGTATCTAAATGGCGGTGTGTACCATCGCTACGTTCAGGAGTAGCTGTTAAACCCAAGCGATAAGGAGCGATCGCATATTCAGCAATCACTTTAAAAAAGTCTGTGGGTAAATGATGACACTCATCAAAAATCTGGAGGGCATAACGATTACCCAAAGTTTCGGCATGAATTGCCGCACTATTGTAGGTAGCAATTAAAATGGGAGTGCGATCGCGTGAACCACCTCCTAATAAGCCTACTTGGGCATTGGGGAAAGCTGCCTCAATTTGAGCGTACCACTGGTGCATTAAATCCAAAGTCGGTACCACAATTAGAGTAGTGCGGGGAGTTGCTTCTATGGCTAACTGTGCCAGATAAGTCTTTCCTGCTGCGGTAGGTAATACCACTACCCCTTGTCTTCTTGATTGTTTCCAGGCCTGGAGTGCTTCTGCTTGGTGAGGATAGGGTTCAAATTGTGATACGGATTTAAGTTCCAGATTATAAAATTCCTTTGCTTCGTCGATGATTTCTTTTTCGTCGGCTTTTAAGGCTTCTACTAAGGGGCGATAGTAAATTGCAGGAATCCGAAACTTCTCCACGCGATCGTCCCAGGTTGCATAGTCCAACCAAGCTTTGCCCTTTGGTGGTGGATGTAAGAGTAAAGTTCCGCGATCGAATTTTAGTTTTGGCGCACGAGGCATATCTTAATCAAGGATGAATATGGAACAAGACAAATAAATTAAGTAGGTGGGTCTAATTAAAATAGAAAATAGTTATGCTATGTAATAGGCGATAGACAAAAGAAACAATAAAAAAGAAAAAAGATTTTATGATTTTTTCTGTCTACTTACTTAGGTGAGCGACAAATTAATAATTGCTTGCAATAAAATTACAGCCATAAATACTTAAATTGAACAGTCGCTTTAATATTGACCATACCAACTATTGAACTTAAATTTCAAATCTATGAGTTATATAAATATTGTAGAAATTAGGCCAGACAACAGAAAAATCAAAGCAAATTAACTTGAAACTTTACTAGATACCAATATCAGCAAAGAATCAAGTTTTAAATTTAGCTCAAAAATATTTGGCTAAAGTTTCTAATAAATATTGAATACTTATCTATAATTGGGTGTGGATTTAAGATAATTATAAGCACAAGTTACTATGACAAAAATTTTAGTTACTGGTGGTGCAGGTTACATTGGTTCTCATACAGTAAAAAAGCTGGGAGAAGCTGGTTATGAAGTTGTGGTTTACGACAACCTCTCTACAGGTTCAGCTGAAGCTATATTATATGGGGAGCTAGTCCAAGGAGAACTCAACGACACTGGGTATTTAGGACAAGTTTTTGCCCAACATAAATTTGAGGCAGTGTTACACTTTGCCGCAAGTATTTCTGTTCCTGAATCTGTAGAAAAGCCTTTAGCCTACTATTACAACAATACTTGTAACGTAGTTAATTTATTAAAATGCTGTGAGAAATTTGGTGTTAACCGATTGGTTTTTTCTAGCACAGCGGCGGTATACGGCGAAATTAAAGATTATCCCGTTCCAGAATCTGCCCCTACTAAGCCGATTAATCCTTATGGTCAATCTAAATTGATGAGCGAAAATATTATTCGCGACTATGCTCAAGCTTCAGATTTCAAGTATGTCATTTTGCGTTATTTCAATGTAGCAGGGGCAGATAGTTCGGGAAAAATTGGTCAAATGGGCAAAAAAGCGGCTCATTTAATCAAAGTAGGTTGTGATGCAGCTTTAGGTATTCGCCCCTCAGCTAGTATTTTTGGTACAGACTATTCTACCTACGACGGTACAGGAATTCGAGACTATATCCATGTGGAAGATTTAGCTACTGCCCATGTTGATGCCTTAGCTTATCTAGAAAGAGAATCTACTAGCCAAATTTTCAACTGCGGCTATGGTAATGGCTATAGTGTGCGAGAAGTTTTAGCTAAAATTAGAGAAATTTCAGGAGTAGACTTTCCTATCGTGGAAACTCCTCGACGAAAAGGCGATCCTGCCTGTGTGGTAGCCTCAGGAGACAAAATTCGCGATATTTTAGGTTGGCAACCACAACATGATTCTTTAGATGAAATAGTTAATTCTGCCCTTGCCTGGGAAAAGAAAAAAATTAGCCAACTTAATTTAGTTTAGTTGATTGCGCCGAAAATTAGACTTTTTTGAGTATATAAATCATTTCATGTTTAGTTGTAGCACTATCAATCTGCTCAATTAACTCTAGTTCCAATTTTAACTGAGCGATCGCTTGATTAATAAAGTTATTAAAAGTTGTCTGATTCCAAACGTGAACATGAATGCTTCGACGACGATGCCATCTCACTATACCGAAGCGTTTAAACCAATTATCGTAATCATCGTACAATCTTTTTTTTCTTTGAGGATCTTGAATATGTTCCTTTGTAATATTACGCACAAAATCTTCTATATGTTCTTTGCTTAATTTAGTGGTGTTGTCTAAATATTCTTGATGTAGATGTTTCCAACTAGTCAGCTGGCGATCGCAATCAAATGTATACTCTTTATCTGGGATGGCTAAATATAAGTAACTACCTAAGTTCATTACTTTAGATATGCCTTCTAAGAATTTGAGAGGATTAACTAAATGCTCAATGACATGATTAGCGATAAAAAAATTGAAATCGTTATCAGCTAGAAATTGCCAATTATTATGATTATTTAAATCAAAGTATATATCAGTTTCCACTATGGAATCTTGAACACTTTCCAACTCTTTGAAGTTTTTCACTAGGTCGGATTTACTATACTTATCGGCATAAACCACCTGATTTTTTTCATGGATATACAAAGGATTATGTAATGCTCCAAACTCTATACCTTTACCTGTAAGATATTGCTTAGATAATTTTTCTCTGTAGTTCATTTTTTTTGTAGGTATAGTGTAGGTATAGAGCGAGCGTGAAATTGCTAAGAGTCTACCATAAGCATTACTCAGTAATTTTCAACTCATCTAGATTCCAAAATGCACCCCCTAACGCTGAATATTCTACTCCTTCTATTTTGTTACGTACTGCTGCCAACGAATAGGGATTGACTAGACAAATTAGAGGCAATTTTTCTGATACTATTTGTTGAATTTCTGCGTAAATTGCTTTGCGTTTTTCTAGATCTAACTCTCTTGCTCCTTCTACATAAAGTCGGCCTATTTCTGCTTCCCAATCAGCAATTATTCTTCCTGTTAAGCCTTCTGCGGGCTGATTAAACATATGCACGTTACCATTGGGTGACCAAAGATTAAAGCGGCTGTTGGGTTCATTTCCTCCAGAAAAACTCAATAAAATACAATCCCAATTAAGAGAATTATCTGTTTTACTAATTAAAACATTAAAGTTAATTGTTCTAAAATTGACTTTAATACCAATTGCAGCTAAATCTTCTTCAATTTGATTACCCATAGCTTCGCGGATCTTATTACCAGTATTAGTGTTTAAAACAAAACTAACGCGATTACCATCTCGATCGAATAATTGACCTTGTTTGTTATATTTGAATCCTGCTTTTAGTAATAATTCTTTTGCTTTTTGAGGATTATATGGATACCCCGCTAAACCATCATAATGAAAAGGAGATTGTCGAGAAATAAAAGATACTTGTGGTTTACCTAATCCTCGAAAGATATTATTAACCATGCGATCGCGATCAATAGCGTAAGATACCGCTTGCCTGAAATTAACATTGTTAAACCAACGAGATTTAATAGGACTGATTACAGGTTTGCCATTTTTCTTGCCTTGATTGAGGTTGAACATGATAAAAGTCATGCTGTAAACCTCTCCTCCATTGTAAATAGTAAAGTTGCCTTTATCTTCTTCTTTTTTTAATAGGGAAAAATATTCAGGCGAAACACTAATCGCATCTAAACTACCAGAACGAAATTGAATTAAAGATGTATCGGTAGATTCAACAATTTCCCAAACCACTCGTTTAATATGCGGAATGTCTTCGGCAACAAGTTCATTTTTCCAGTAATAAGGGTTGGCTTCAAAAACAAGTCTTTGAGCAGTACTATAACTTTTTAGGGTATAAGCACTACTGGCAACAATTTTTTCTGGAGGAGTGTCCACTGTCCAAGTAGAAAGAAATTTTAATTTGCCATCATTATCTTTTTGCTCAACAGTTTTTCTCAAAATATGGGCAGGATAAATTGCTGCTCCTGTTACTGCCAGAAATGGGGCAAAAGGTTCGGGAATGGTAAACTTAACCTGTAGATCGTTAATCTTAGTTACTTTAGGGAAACCTTCACTCTGTCCGATTTTCAGCACATCTCTCATCCCCGTAGGGATATCAGGATTTAGGTAAAGCTGATTATAGGTAAACACCACATCATCTGCCGTTAAAGGATGACCATCAGACCATTTAAGATTAGATCTTAGATTATGAATAATTTCTAAGTTATCTTCCGAAATTTCCCAAGATTCAGCCAAAGAAGGTTCAATTTCTCCTGTGAGTGGATTTTGAGTTATTAAACCATCAAACAACATCCCGCCAACATCGGCGCTAGTTCCATCAGTAGCTAATACTGGGTTAAAAGTTTTGGGATCGCTCAGAATTGTCTGAACTAATCGGGGTGGCTGATTGGGATTTGCCGTTAAAGTAGTAGGGTTACAAGCCGTTAGAGGAATTAATAGCACCACAACCAAAACAAATGTCAGCCATTTAGTAACCAGAATTCGGAGAGAGTTTAGTAAACCCAAAGCTAATAATTTCCCTTACTCAGTTTTAGGGAACATTATACTTTTTCAAATTTGTAAAGTAATCCTGAAATAGGGACTTGTTGTTTTATATTTTTAGATACCATTACTTTAGAGCAAGATAGGATTCTTATATGACATCTACACCTAATCAGGTTGGCGTAGCCGTAGTTGGTACAGGATTTGGGCAAAAAATTCACATTCCAGGTTTTAAACATCATCCCCGTACCGAAGTAGTAGCTGTATATAATCGCGATCTGAGTAAAGCTAAAGAAATTGCCGATTCTAATAAAATTTATTATGCCTACAACGATCTGAATAAAATTCTCTCTCTATCTGAAGTAGATGCAGTCAGTATCTCTACCCCACCGTTTTTACACTACGATATGGCAAAAAAGGTACTGGAAGCGAAAAAACATCTTTTGCTAGAAAAACCGATGGCAATGAACGCCACCCAGGTTAAAGAACTATATCATTTAGCAGAGGCGCAAGGCGTTAGTGCGATCGCTGATTTTGAATTTCGTTATGTTCCTGCATGGCAATTATTAGCCGAACACCTCAAAGATGACTATGTAGGTAAGAAAAGATTAATTAAAATTGATTGGTTGGTAACCAGCCGCGCTAATCCCAAACGGGATTGGAATTGGTACTCACGTCAAGACGCTGGCGGTGGTGCATTGGGTGCAGTGGCTTCCCACGCTTTTGATTATATTAGTTGGCTCTTTGGTTCAGTATCTCGACTCTGTGGCTATCTCAACTGTGCTATCCCTGAACGTCCCGATCATAATGATGGAGGCAAAATGAAGCCTGTAGATGCCGACGATACTTGTTTAATTATGCTAGAACTAGATGACGGTACACCTGTGCAATTATCAATTAGTTCTGTCACTTATGGCGGTAGAGGACACTGGGTGGAGATATACGGAGAAAAAGGAACATTAGTTCTAGGTAGTAGTAACTTAAAAGATTATGTTCATGGGTTTGAATTGTTTGCCGCCCCCGCAGGAAAATCTTTAAAAAAGGTATCTGTACCCAAAAAATTAGATTTTAATCAGGTGTTTACTGATGGTAGATTAGCCCCTTTTATTCGGGTGGTCGATCGCTTTGTCGCATCAATTGATTCTGGCAAATCTCTTGTTCCTTCCTTAAAAGAAGGTGTTTATTCTCAATTATTAATGGATTTAACTCATAAATCTCATCAACAAAAAGGTTGGGTCAATGTACCCAGCCTAGAGGCATTTATCAATGATTAATCAGCCTCTTTTAGGCTTCCATTTATGTCAACCAATTCTTAATATTAAGTAACAGGTAATCACTAGCAAAAGACATATGATTGATCTAAAGGGACAAAAAATCTAAATGAACCAGTTATTTTGTCCAACAAGATTTCATTATTTGGCGAAGTATTACTTATGATATCTTCAAGATCAACCACAATCAAGCGTTATTCTATAGGCGCAATCAAAGAAGAAGCCTACAATTTATTGGAACTTGGTACTATAACCCTCGATCAGCCGCTGCGAATTTTGTTTGACTATTTACCAGCACAACAGTGGAACGAAATTGAGTGTGAGCTAGAAAGACACGATTACTTATTACGCGATCACGTAATTGATCTTATTGGTAAACTAGAGTGGGAGAGTGATTAGTCCTTACTCACTCCGCCACTAGTTAATCAGCTATCCTTAGGCTTACATAAATTAAATCAAATTGTATTCCACAGTTACTGATGGCAACCATTGATTGATTGCTATGTATTTTGCTCTAAATATACATTTATATCCTCAATTAGTTGAGTAAGTTCAGCTTCACTAGTCAAACGAATGCGATCGTCTCGCAGAGTCAGGAGAATTTTGGCAGCAAAAGGACTAGGATAAATATTAGGATTACAAAAAATTTCTAGAAAGACATCTCCTGTATACTGATATTCCATAGATTTTTGAGGAGTTGGTCTACTTCCGCTACTAGGAGTACGACTAGCAATAGCTTTAAGACTTTGCATTAGGGTAGATATTTCCGTCTGTAGTTGTTTAGCTGCTTCTGGAGTGAAATTAAAAATTACTGCGCCTTGAACTAAATTGAGAGTTAACTGAGCCATATTTAAGAGTTTAATTTAATTTAATAATCAAATTTTAATGCAAAAAGATATTATTAAATCCTTAATTAAAATCTACCAAATAGTCGGTAGCTAATGATTTATTTGTCAGAAATTATCTCAATAAGTTACTTTTTTTCTAATAACTAAACATAGCTATAAGCATCAAGTATAAGAGACTATAACAATTTTTCAGATTATGATTATAGAGCAAGTATCTGGTTGATTTTCTGTTCTTAATAATGCAAGACAATCGCTCTCAAGTTCGTAAAGTTCTTTGGCTAACTTTACTCTTAAATCTATTTGTAATGGCACTAAAGTTAACTTTAGGTATAGCCACTGGTTCTCTTAGTTTACAAGCAGATGCTTTGCATAGTGTTACCGATAGCCTTAACAATGTTTTAGGTTTAGTTACCAATCGTTTTTCTTCTCCCAAACCAGATCGCGAACATCCTTATGGACATCAAAAATTCGAGGCTGTAGGAGCATTAGGAATCGCTGCTTTTCTAGGAATTGCTTGCTTTGAAATCTTGCAGGGGGCAGTAGAGAAGATTTTTTTCAATACAGAGAATTTAGCAATTAAAGTATCGTCAGCTGAATTATGGCTATTGCTAATTGTCTTGGGAACTAATATTTTTGTCGCTTTTTATGAGCGCAGTGTTGGTAAAAAAGTTAATAGTCCCATCTTACTTGCTGATGCTAAACATACCATGAGCGATATTTGGGTCACGATGATTGTAATTGCTGGTTTGGTGGGAGTGTGGCAGGCTGATAATCTTAATCTTCCTCAACTGCAATGGTTAGATGTAATCTTGGCTTTTCCTGTAGCTTTACTCGTGTTTTATAGTGGTTGGGAAGTAATTAGTGAGAATTTACCCTGGCTAGTTGATGAAATGGCGATCGCGCCTGAAAAGATCTACGATGTTGTCATGGAAATTCCAGGGGTAATTAACTGTCACGATATTGCATCTCGCGGAATGTTAGGCAGACAGATATTTATTGAGATGCACCTTATTGTGGATACTGATGATATTTTTATTGCTCATCAAATTACAGAACAAATTGAAGATCGCCTAGAAAAATCCTTTGGGACAGTGCGAGTTTTAATTCACGTCGAACCACCAGAATATAAAGAAGATGATATTAGTTTTGGCAGTACTGAGCCAATAAGTTGAATTATGAACACAGATAAACGCAGATAAAATTGATGATTGATTTACTCTCCTCCGTAATATTCTCCTGCGACTTTGCCCCGAAAGACGATGTATTGATAGATGTTGTACGCCAGCATAATCGGAATCAAAAAGCCGATAAAAACAATCATAAAGACTAGAGAACTAGGCGCAGCAGCAGCCTGATAGATAGTGATTTGGGTGGGAATAATATAAGGAAAGACAATTAAGCCTAATCCGAGGAAAGTTAGTAGAAATAGTAGGATTGTCCAGAGAAATGATCTTTTTTCCTGACGTTGATCTAAACTCCTAATCAATAGAGCAATTAGTAAAATTCCCAGCAAAGGAATCAAGGCGAAAAGATAAACCAACGGTGCAGAGAAGAGACGTTCTCTAGCACTGATATAGAAGATAGGCGTGGTGATGGTAATCAAAACTGCCCCGATCAAAGTAGTAAAAGCAGCTAGTTTAGCTGTACTGTAATGAATTTCCTGTAATTTTCCTTCAGTTTTATTAATTAAATAGGTTGAACCAATCAATACATAGCCTTGAATTAAAGTCAGAGTTACTAAGATAGACTGCCAATTGAACCAATCTAAATTACTGCCAACAAAATGACCTGATTGATCTACGGCAATTCCTTTAAGAACTCCACCCAAAGCAAAACCTTGACCTACAGCAGCTAATAAACTACCGATTCCAAAAGCCAAATTCCATATCAGTTTACGGTTAGAATGTTCCCGAAATTCAAAAGCTACTGCCCGAAAGATTAACCCAAAGAGCATAATCATGATCGGAATATACAAAGCTTGTAGAATTGTGCTATAAGCCAAGGGAAATGCGCCAAACAAAGCACCACCCATCAGCACCAACCAGGTTTCGTTCGCATCCCAAACATTACTTAAGCTAGTCATCAAAATCCCCCGACGTTCTTCTGTGGAGGCAGTTAGGGACAAGATCCCAACACCGAGATCGAATCCGTCTAACATGACGTAGAGAAAGAGAAATAATGCCAAGATGATAAACCAAACTTGAGGTAAAAAATTTTGCAGGGGTTCCATTTTTAATTATCAATCAACAATTACTTATACTTAGACTTATACTTATACTTACTGTTGAGCCTCGACGGGGCGACTGTCGGGAACAAATGTGCCAGGAGTAGTATCCAGCCCAGATTGAAGTTGTTCTCCTGGTATGGGTAAGTTTAAATTGGGGCCTTGGCGAATAATTCGACTACCAAAATAAATCACTGCAATAGCCAGAATGGTATAGGTAATAGCAAAACCTGTTAGAGAAGTTAGGATATCTCCTGGGGGTAAATTAGATGCAGCATCAACAGTACGAACTTCGCCATACACTGTCCAGGGTTGCCTTCCCACACAGCGAACAATCCAACCAGATTCGATCGCAATATATCCTAGAGGTGCAGATAGTAACCAAATTCTGAGTAACCAACGTTGTTGGGTAATATTTTCGGTGGATAATTTGCCCCGCAGCCATTGTAGGGTAGTAAATGCCATTAATGCGGCCAGAAAAACACCGATCGCAATCATGAGGCGAAAGGCATAGTAAATTAATCCAATCAGATGTGGACGATCTTCTGGTGCATAGTCTTTTAGTCCTTGTACTGGTTCAGAAAGCTTTGGTTTGATTTCCAAAATATAACTTAACAGTCCAGGGATCGAAACTTCCCAATCATTCTGTTCGGCTTTGTCGTTGGGTATTGCTACCATACTCCAGGAAGGAGATTCTCCTGCGGGGATGGTTTCCCATTGAGCTTCCATTGCTGCTAGCTTAGTTGGTTGATAATGATAAACTTGTTCACCGCTGAGGTGTCCGATATACAGTTGCAGGGGAGTAACAGCGATCGCTATAGCTAAAACTATTTTAAAAGAAAGAGCAAAAAACTGGGAATGACGCTTATTTAAAATATACCAAGCACTAATCCCGCCAATCATAAACAAAGATGTCTCTAAGGTGGCAAAGAACATATGGAGAATACTATTGACCATGAACGGATTAAAAATTGCCTGGAAATAGTCGCTGACGACAAACTTACCCTCAATAAATGCGCCTCCGGCAGGAGTTTGTAACCACGAATTAGCACTCAAGATCCAAAAAATCGACAGGTTGGCCCCAAAAGCCACCATGATTGTGGCGATATAGTGCATTATGGGTGGTACTCTCTCCCAACCAAAGAGCATAATTCCCAAAAACCCCGCTTCTAGCATAAATGCCATCGAAGCTTCAAAACCTAAGATACTGCCAAAGAAATCTCCTGTCGCTTCGGAAAAAGGAGCCCAGTTAGTGCCAAACTGAAACTCCATGGGTATACCCGAAGCCACACCAATCCCAAAGTTGAGGACATAAAGTTTTGACCAAAAACGAGCATGAAGATAATAGTCTTTATTACGGGTTTTAAGCCACATTCCCTCTATGACGATTAGATATATTGCCATCCCAGTAGTTAAAACAGGCCAAATCATATGAAAAATGGCTGTCAGCGCAAACTGCATCCGCGACAATACAACTGCATTGGATAAAAAGTCCATTATTATTCCTAGTTATTTAAAGTTCTTAAATTACTATTTGTATATAAATTGTAGAAAAAAATAAATTACTTTACTTTGGTTAACGTTAAACAATTGTGAACAAGCAATATTATGGATAGTTCAACATAATATTTAATCGATATTTGAGCGATCTGTAATTCAACTATAGATATCATAAAAGTTAGATTTATCTGAGCATAGTCCCCGAAAGAGTACACTTGAGAATTTTGGCTAATCTATAATTAAAGGCAAATTCTTAATCAGCTTGATTACAGGCGATTAGGCTTGCGCCTAGCCTTCGGATCGCCCAAGCCGATAGTGTATCCTCTCGTGTTGAAATGGTTGCTCAGCTATTGGTTTGATTTAACGCTTAATAACTATAACAGTCTTAACTAATTCACTTTAGTTTGAACCATTTTATTTACTATGACTTTTTACTATGACTTTAAAAATTCGCGATCGCAATTTTAATTGGGGAGAAAGAACCTATTTAATGGGAATTCTCAATCTTACTCCTGATAGTTTTAGTGATGGTGGCGAATTTAATAATCTAGAATCTGCTTTAGTTCAAGCTAGGAATATGCTCGATCATGGAGTAGATATTATTGATATTGGTGGAGAATCTACTCGTCCTAATGCCGAAAAAATTTCTACTGAAGAAGAATTAAACCGAGTTATTCCTATTATTCAAAAACTACGTCAGGAAACTTCCATTCCTATTTCTATTGATACGACTAAAGCCATCGTAGCTCAAAAAGCGATCGCCGCAGGAGCAGATATTGTCAACGATATTTCTGGAGCTACTTTTGATGAAAAAATGCTAGAAATAGTAGCTCAATTGAATGTACCAATTATTTTAATGCATATTCGTGGTACACCCAAAACGATGCAAAATTTAACTGAATATCAAGATGTAGTAGCAGAAGTAAAGCAGTTTTTAACTACACAAATAGCCAAAGCAACTGCCCATGGTATTGCTAGATCAAATATTATTATTGATCCTGGTATTGGTTTTGCTAAGACTGCGGCACAAAGTCTAGAATTACTGCAACGTTTATCTGAATTTCAAGCATTAAACTTGCCCATGTTAATTGGGGTATCTCGTAAGAGTTTTATGCGTCCAATTCTGCAAAAAGATAACGCTAAAGAGCGAGTATGGGGGACGGCTGCTGCTTGTTATAGTGCGATCGCTAATGGGGCAGATAT